>Ga0228710_1009359_pt1 | contig 13632 bp, 10 predicted proteins | sample MedpolnodulmetaG_FD_177995 | JGI IMG/M metagenome (GOLD analysis project Ga0228710, IMG submission 177995) | Root nodule microbial communities from Medicago polymorpha collected in Santa Monica, California, United States - pink nodules | ecosystem: Host-associated > Plants > Roots > Nodule...
ATATGTTTGTCTTTTTTTTTTTTTTTTTAAAAAAAAAAATATTTTTTTATTATTCCTTATATGCATTTTTAAAAATGCATTTTTTTAGAACAATAAGCTACATGTTCCTTATATGCATTTTTAAAAAGTTATCTTGCACAAACACTTTCAAAAGTATACATTTGAAGGGAGAAAAATAGTTTTTCTCAGTCCCACTATGTATTTGCAAACAAAGCACTATTTTTTCCATCTGAAAAGTGTATTTCCAAAAATCATACGCGGTTTTAAAAAATCGTAGGGCGAGTAAACTTGGACCTGCGATATAAATATTCGAGTCACTCCACATTGTAGTGAATCCTATGACGATATTCTCATGAATCATGAATTGTATAAGAAAGTAATATCAACATCCTCACATGTTAATTACAAAGAATTTATAGTCACAGTTGAAATCAATTCACCAATTGTGTACTTCATACACATTCACAGCAAGTACCATTATTTGGAAAAGCTAATGTATAAACATTGTAATTGAAAATAAGAGTGTATGTTCAATCCAGCTTCCTTAATAAATATGCCACTTGAACTTCTTTTGTCAAGGGCATGATCCAATCACTGTATAAATCAGCAACCAAGCTTGGATTGATTTTATACACAGGCTCAGTTTTTTGATCCTTCAAATTTATAGCCACTTCTTGGCCATAAGTCTTGGCCTTCATTGCCACTCTCCTCTTGATTGATTCTTCAACTTCAGGATATGTAAGCAACTCCATCAACCTATCCTTATCCTGCAAAATCATCGCGGTAAGGGAAAGTTGATAATGCGAAAAGACCAAGTTACAACCTTATATCACAAAAATGAAACCAGAAACAGTGCTATCACATATCGTGGAAAGCAGCGGTTTGTTCAAATTTTGCTATACTACAATACTATAGTACTGTTACAGGCTTATAATCGCTGTCTGACAACATTTTGTACTAAATAACGTATCATGGAACAACACTATAGCTTTATAACGCCGCTATGGCTGCTATTTGACAACACTGATCAGAAATGTCCCTTTGCAATCTACGATGGTTGGAAACTCCTAAAGGTAGCATGATGAGTTGATTACTACTTTGATCATGTGTTTGCAATTCGATTTGGATTTGCCCTAGGTAATGTACTAAATTTCGTAGAATATAGAAAAATAAAAAGAATTGAATTGAAGTATGGTCCTCTGAGAGGTATTTGTACCTGCGCTATTATAGCAGCTTTATATGAATCAGGGGCAGCTTGAAATTTGGCCTCAGCTACAAATTTGCCATAATGGATTCTCTTTGAGAGAGCCTGCAGTCACAACAAATCAGAAGTTCTCAACCATGTAAGTACCAAAATTTGCAATTATTATCTCAACTTAAAGAAGAGATGTTGCCTTTCCAAAACATATATAGGCCTTGTTTGGGTAAACATCTGAATTAAGTGGTTATCATATAAGTTGTTTCTATAACAAAAGATAAATTGAAGTCAATATGTTTTCATATAATCTATAAGCTGTTTTCATAATTATGGAGAGCATATGAAAATAAGTTGAAAACAACTTATGGACATGTCATGAGTTGTTTCTATAAGCTCTCTTAAAACATGCTTATATCAATAAAAAAGCTCAAATAAATCAATCCAAACAGGCTCATAATATAGTCCATGAAAAGTTGCAATAATTTGTATCAAGTCTAGCTCATAAAACACTTAAATTCAACAGACATTATGGCACAATTGGATTCATGCAGCAAAACCTATCTAGTGATAAAAGGCTTTGGTGGTGGTTGTTGGTGTTAATATACTACTAGTAGCTTGATGAAAATCTTTTACATTTTTCTAGCCTAATTTAGTGAAAAATTCTTTAGAGAACTAAATCCTTTGTTGCTATGTGTTTCATTTGTAACAATTAAGAGTTATTATCCATGCTCCTTGTAACACCCAAGGTTGATGAGGGCGGAGAGTGGTCGCCGGTGCACAAGGCACGACAATGAGCGGCTCCTGACAACTTCTAGACGAACTGGATCACACCGGAATGAGAGGGATCCCGAGGCCGTGCAGGTATGAGACTGCATGGTCGAAGGAAGACTTATAAGAATTGTTTGTTACTACCTATATCAACAAGATGCATCTTCTTTTTGGTAGCTCATTCCATAAGAACTCCACAGTTGAGTGCTTAACTTGGAGTAGTCTTTGAATGGGTGACCTACTGAGTCGTTGTAACAATGTCGCCTTTTAGAAAATTCAAGAGATAACTCTCGGAGGAAGTTTTTTAAAATTTTAACAACTCCCGTAGATAACTCTAAGAAGATATTTTTCAGCTACAAGAGATACCCAGGAGGCTTAAAAAATGCATTTTCGTTTAGAACAGTAAGCTACATGTTCCCTATATGCATTTTTAAAAAGTTATCTTGCACAAGCACTTTCAAAAGTATACATCTAAAGGGAGAAAAATAGTTTTTCTCAGTCCCAATATGCATTTTCAAGCAAAACACTGTTTTCTCCGTCGGAAAGTGTATTTCTAAAATCATGCGCGGCTTTAAAAGAACGCAGGGGGACTAAACTTGGACCAGCGATATAAATTTTCGAGTCACTGCACATTGTAGTGAATCCTATGACGATATTCTCATGTGTCCTTTCATTCTACTCACTGTTTTTTCTAGACTTAATATACTCATGAATCATGTATTGTATAAGAAAATAATATCAACATCCTCACATGTTAATTACATAGAATTTATAGTCACAGTTCAAATAAATTCATCAATTGTGTACTTCATACACATTCACAGCAAGTACCATCATTTGGAAAAGATAATGTATAAACAGTGTAACTGATAATAAGAAAGGTGTATGTTCAATCCAGCTTCCTTAATAAATATGCCACTTGAACTTCTTTTGTCAAGGGCATGATCCAATCACTGTATAAATCAGCAACCAAGCTTGGATTGATCTTGTACACAGGCTCAGTTTTTTGATCCTTCAAATTTATAGCCACTTCTTGGCCATAAGTCTTGGCCTTCATTGCCACTCTCCTCTTGATTGATTCTTCAACTTCAGGATATGTAAGCAACTCCATCAACCTATCCTTGTCCTGCAAAATCATTGCGGTAAAAGAAAGTTGATTATGCGAAAAATCCAGGTTACAACCCTACATCACAAAAATGAAACCAGAAATAATGTTATCAATCGCTGATTGAAGAAAATAGCAGTTAGTTTGAATTCTGCTAATTTACACTAATATAGTACCACTATAGCTGCTATTTGATAACACACTTTGTGCTAACTAATAAATTGTGAAACAAACAACAGTGATTACTATGCTATAGCGCTGCCATTTGACAACACTGACCAGAAAATGTCCCTTCACAATCTACAATGGTTGGAAACTACCAAAACTTAGAAAGCATGTCCATCCAAATTGATACCATTTTACCGGTTACAAAATAGATTAATAAAGGACAAAATATACCGATAATACCACATTCTCTATATGTGTTGTTTTCCACTAAAAATCGCATGAAAGTTGGCATTCTAAGATCAGTTATGAAGACAGTCAAGGACATTTTTAGTGGAAAATAGAACCTATGGTACTATAGGTAAGTCTTATCTATTTATAAACAGAAACAAGCAACTTATGCCACAAAAAATAGCATACAACAACAACAACAACCAAGCCCTATCCCTCTAAGTGGGGTCGGCTACTTGGATCAAACGGTGTCATAATGTTTTATCAAATACCATATTTTTATCCAACAAAAAATATCATGATGAGTTAATTACCACTTGGATCATGTGTTTGCAATTCAATGTGGAATTGCCCTTTATAAATCTAATGAATTTCGTAGAACGTAGAAAAATAAAAAGGATTGAATTGGAGTAAGGCTTTCTTGAGAGGTATTTGTACCTGAGCTATAATAGCAGCTTTATATGAATCAGGAGCAGCTTGAAATTTGGCCTCAGCTACAAATTTTCCATAATGGATTCTCTTTGAGAGAGCCTGAAGTAACAACAAATCATAAGTTTTCAGCAAAGTAAGAACCAAAATTTGCAATTACAATCTCAACTTGAGGAAATTGGTTTTCCAAAACATATATAACACGGTCAATGCAAAGTTGCAACAATTTGTATGAAACCTAGCTCATACAATTTATATTTTTCCAATACCAAAAACATACAAACTTTATATTCTTCTATAGATAAAGTGTACCAGGTTTTCAAATTGATACTCTACAACCAGCTTTATAGAGCTGCCGGTTGTAGACCGTTACAGTCAGTCCTTAGATCTGACTCAGGACTCGAGAGCATATTATTACTACTATATAAGATAATATAGATAAAAAAAGTAACCAAGTACAACTGAGGCCGAGCATCAGAAATGCCCTAGAACCCTAGAGAGAACAAAAGAGAGATAAATAGCTTACGACATGTTAATAAGCTGTTTCAGCTTATTTTCATAACCTTTCCATGTTAATAAGCTGTTTCAGTTTGACTTCGTTTTATATTTTGTTATAGAAATAGCTTATACATAAGCACTTATATAACAAGTACTTATGCTATAAGCGCATAATTAAGTTGTTTATCCAAACACAGCCTTAATATTTGAAAATATACAAGGCTACACAAGCCCAGATTATCATGTCAATTTAAACAGGAATTTAATTAAAAGGAAACTAATAATATGTACCTGCAAGCACATTACATCACAAACAGCGGAGGATCCATAATTACCATCATCTCCTTCCTTGACCAATTGTGGGATAAGAACTCTGAAGTATACACTCCACACATTATCATTTATATTTATTGATTCAGCAATAGGGTGCAACACCTGTTCACACATTACAAAGAAATTCAATGAAAAAGCAATTAGTACAATACCAAATCACTCTGCAAAGAAGCAATCGGCAGAGAAAAGCCTTGCAGTACAAACAGAGAGACTTTATCTTTAATAGCCTACTTGGATTGACTTATTTGAGTTTATCTACTGGCATAATCACTCGTGAGACTATAAGAGAGAGCTTATAGAAGGAAAAAAAAAAAACTGTATGACATGTGCATAAACTGTTTTCAGCTTATTAACATCCTCAGGGAATACCTTGACTGTAGTTAAGGAATATTATTTACCTGAGGGTATTGCAATGGCGGTAACAATTGTTCAGGAAGACCAGTAGGAAAGAATGGATGTTCATCAGGGCTCTTGTATCTACCAACCTTCAATGTAATGGAAACCAGTCAGGGAAATTAACATCTATATAAAATTTTCATTTTGATCATTGCGGCGTCATATATCACAGATAACAGAAAATATCAGTTTGTTCAAATTTTGCGACGCTACAGTGCTATAGTGATGCTATAGTCGCTATTTAAAAACACTTTGTATTAAATCATGTATTGCAAAACAATAGCGGATTGTTAAAGTTCCGCTACATTATAGCGCAATAGCTACACTGATATCTGCTATTTGACAACACTAGATCATTGTTTGTCAGGCATAAGTCCATACCTTGGCATGAAGCTTCTCAGTTTCCCTGACCATGTATTCTACCAAAGAGCCATGAAATCCATCAATGGAGAAGGTATCAGGGTCATAAGTATCTTCATTGTAACAATATTGTGCTCGCTCCAAGAGACAATAGATTATGCTATCCTCTTGACGAATTAAAGAACTTCTTGTATGATCCAGGGTCAAGTTTTCACTGCCATCAATCCTTTTCTTTGTAGGCACCGATCTACACAAAAGAAATAGGATAATTATAAAATTTGATTTGATCGATATAGAATGCCAAAACAATAGTCTTTCACTCAACACAAAAATTTGCATACGTAAGTTTAAGGATGAAACATTCAATTCAAGTAAAGGAAACTGTGAATGCAAAACTTGAGGCATGAGTGAAAAAACAGCTTAATTGAGCACTTATAGTATAAGCGCTTGTCATATAAGTGCTTATATATAAGTTATTTCAATAACAAAAGATAAAATAAAGTCAGACAGTTTTTGTATAAACAATAAGGTGTTTTCCTAAGCTATCTCGGAGAGCTTATGGACATATCATAAGATGTTTTCATAAGCTCTTCAAAACAATTTCACAAGTGCTTACATCAGTAGATCAGCTCAAATATGCAGAACCAAACAGGCCCTGAATCATTTAAAAAATATAAATATCTTGTCTTAATCTTCCCTTCAAAAAAAAAAATATATATCTTGTCTTAATCTGTTAAGAATTGTAACATATAGTATAAAGTATAACAAGTGTTATCTCTACTAGAGACACAAGTAAGAGCAAAACATTAGGTAAGTACACTTGGAATAGTATAAACAATTAAAGAAAGAAATCTATGCATATGAATCTGCTATAATCCCATTTAAAAAATAGGCTAAAATTGAAAGCAGAACAGAATCTAACTAAATTGGGGAAAAAACCAAATAGGGTAAAATTGAAGGATGACCACGATCTGCACCGCAACATCAAGGTTTTTCATGTCTCAGCCACCCTAACACAATTGAGGCCGCATCAGACACATTTGGCCACGATTCTCAACAACATATAAAATTAAAGGAAGACCGCGATCTGGACCTCGACATCGAGGTTTTTCATGTCTTAGCCACCCTGACACAATTGAGGCCGCATCAGCCACATTTGACCACAATTCTCGACAAAATATAAAATTATGACACAGCTGCGATTCTCTGTAATATCAAGAACCACGATCACAATTTAAAACCTCGATAGTAATTATAATCAAATTTTTAAATAAATATCCACGATCGCGATCTGGGGGCCGCGGCGTAAAAGTTTTTTATGTAGCCAAAACCCTAACGCCACCACGATTGAGCCTCTATCGGGTCAAATTTCACCGCGATTGAGCCTCCATCGGCCAAATTTCACTGCGATTCTACACAACATGTAAAATCCCGACGCGGCCGCAACCACTATCTAAAACCATGATTATAATTTCATAACCACTGTTCATCAAAATAACATACAATCATTCAATCAAAGAAAAAAATACATAAAATTAAGAAAACATGAAGCTAACCCTATATATCAAAAATATTAACATCACAATCACATTAAGCAAAATTTCACAAACATGAAAGAAAAAAAATGAAGAGTTGAAACAGTGAAAAACCCAAAAACCCAAAAATAGCAAAATTGAAGAATTCTTAAAATTTAGAGTACTCACCCAATAGAAGCAGCTTGAGCCTTAACAGAAAGATTGAATTTTTGAGGAAAATAAGAAATGGGGTTGAAAGAAAAACAAGACCCTCCAGTTTTTTGATGAAAAGAAGAAGAGGGTGTAGGTGGGGTGTAGATAGTAGAAGCTTGAAGAAGCTTAGCAGCCTCCATTGTTAGTGAAACAAGAGAGAAACAACAAAAATTGGTAAAGGAACAAGAACAAAAAACATTAACAATGAAAGAGAGAAAGGGTTTTATGACAATTGAAACATTAAAAAAAGCATGAAAAAAGTGAAACAAATAACGTAAGAGAGTTGTTGGGTTTGGTTTGGCGGCTGTTGTTTTTGTGTGGTGTGGTAACGGTTGTTGGTGGAAAGTAGAATTCAACTCAAATTTTAAGTTTTGGTCCTATCAATTTTTTTATTATCAATATTTGGTAAGAGCGTGCAGATGATATGACACGAGTCTATTATAGTTCGACCAAATTATGGGTTCGAATATAGACTTATGCATGCAGCAACGTTAAAACTTTTAGGATGAGTTTGTTGTCCATTCGAGTCCCACAAGACTCGGTGATTAGTCGCAAATTACGCGTGGAGGATACCCGATTTACACAAAAAAAAGTTTTTGTTTTTAAATCAAATCATGTGCATACTTCACATTTTTTAATGAATTTTTATCGAGATGTTTATAATAAATATTATAGCAATCTGTTATGGCGTTAAAAACTTAAAATTTCAAAGATTTCTATAACTTACTAAACATGACTACAAAAAATAATACAAAATTTCGTAGAATACGCATAATTTTACTTGAGGGTTCAATAGTTGTGACGGAAAATTGTTAGGGACCAAAATATTGATGAAATTTTTACAGAACTAAAACTTAAAATTTTAAATTTTTATAGGGATCAAAAACATATTTAACTCTTTATTTAAACATATGTTTAATGTTCAACGATGTGTTGTAATGCCAATTAATGAATATTAAAACATAGGATAAATTACATCAGGGGTCCTTTAAGTTTGAGGTTTGTAACAAATTGGTCATTTAAGTAATTTTGGTCACACATAAATCCCTTAAGTTTGTAAACGTTTTCGATTTAGTCCTTCTAATAACAAAAAATGATGTGGTAGAAGGACTAATCGAAAACGTTTACAAACTTAAAGGACTTATTTGTGACCAAAATAACTTAAAGGACCAATCTATTACAAACCTCAAACTTAAAGTACTTATGTGTGACCAAGATAACTTAAAAAACCAATTTATTACAGACCTCAAACTTAAAAGACTTCTAGTGTAATTTAGTCTAAAAACATATCATTGAATAAATATATATGTGTTAAATAGTTTTACATGGACAAAGTATATTAATTAAACTATTTTTTTTCAAATGTTTTTTTTAACGTGTGTTTTGTATCGTCCTTTAAATATGATTAATTTTAGGCGATGAAATGTTGATTATAAAAGTAGTTGTAATAGGAAACCAAAAAACAAAGTGGTTGGCATGATAATGTTGTAGGTTGGTGGATAGAGCTATCTGTTACCATATCAAACCAAACCAAACACTTTCCACACTTTACCTTAATGGTCATTTTAAGTTGACATCTATAACAATTCTATCAATTGTAAAAGAACCAAAATGTTTTTTAATTAATTAATTAGTTGACTTGAAAAAAATGTATAATTAATTATTAGATGAATTTTTCTTTAGACTTTTTAAAAGGAAAACAAAGAAAACTTAGATGAAATTTTTTCTATGGCTCTTAAAACTCCTCATCATGATTTACTTGAATCTATAATTATTTCAAATTTGTTGCAACTATAAAATATGTTTACATTTAAGGAAATGCAACTAAGTTTTATACTTCTCAAACTTATGTGGTGCTTACTTCTTATGATAAAAAATTGTACTTTGTGCTCAAAATTTACAACCTGCAAACCCATTGCGAGTTAATAACTTTTGATGACAAAATTATACTACTCTTTTTTAATAAATATAATATAAGGGGATAATGGCCACATACACACAGAACGTGGTTAATGTAAAGGTCAAACGATTCAAGTTAGTGGTTTATGCCTCAAAATCCTGATATAAAAAGCCTAATTTTTTTTAATTTAATTAGAAATATATATTTCAAATTAGTTATTATAGAAGTTTACTCTACTTAGTTGGTCCTTAAATAAAACTTGACTTAGCATGTGTTTCGAATTGTGGTGGATCTTCCACCCACCGCACATTTACTAGAAGCTGGTTTTTATAGCTTCTTAAAATTCATGTTGAAATGACTTGGGGACATGGGAATCCAGTAGCCAACACCAAACCAAACAAGGGCTTAGTTGGTCAGCACTTGGATCCAGAAAATCTTGATTTATTTTTTGCTAAGAGATGAGATAAAGTTAGTCAACACTCTTAGCATTTAAATTTCAAATTGATCAACACTAAAATTCAAATTTCAGCAAAATCAACTCATAATCCATATTTTCTCTCAAAAAAAAAAAAAAAAAAAAAAAATAAATATTTAAATTTAAAAAATTATACAATTTCATAAATTAACTAGCAATTTTAACAATCCACTAAAATATGGTCGAACTTATTTTAACAATCCACTAAAATATGGTTGAACTTATTTAGTGATGCTAGGATCCACATTTTAGCCCCATCCCAAAACAATAAGGACAACTCATTTAACATAAGCATACGAATAAGAGAAATGATATATGTACAATTATTTTTTGACAATTTTTTCTTTCATATTTACGTTATGTTTTTATTTTATCTCTCTATTGTTTTGATTTTTGTGTCAATACTTACTTTTTCTTTATAAATCTATGAGTGTCTCATAAGTTGTCAAGCAAATGGTTTTTTCAAATAATACAACTCTATGAATAAATATAATTGTTTAGTTTCAATTGACATTTGCTCCCAAGTGGTTTATTGGTAAGGGGAAAAGATAAAGAATATGAGGTATTTTAAAATACCTCTTTTTATATAATTTTCATTCAAATTCAAAATATTACTATAATTTAATTTACTTATTTAAAGAAAATTAGTTTTTTTTAAAGCAAAAGATGGGATGCAGAGGGGTCTCCTGCTGCAGAACTCAAATCATATATTAAATGAAAGAAAAAGAAAGTACAAAGAAGATGGGGGACAAAAACCAAAATCCTCCATAAAGCAAAAGAAAACCAAAACAAATAGAAAGCAAAAGAGCAAACTAATGAGGTGAACAACTCGAGGCACCCACCTTAAATTCTTTGTTTGTCTCAGGTTGCTTCTTCTTGAGTTTCTTCTTTCTAGGGACCACCAATTGAAATGACTGACTTGTATTTTCGTCCAAATCAACAATTTCATCGTTCCGAGCCATATTAGCCCATGATTCACTTAGAAAATTCATCGATTGTTGGGCCTCTGCAAGAACAATCCCTAAAACTTGTAAATTGGTGACAACAATTAAATATCAACTTTTACTCCACAAAAAAAATGACGGAAACTACATTTGTAAATATAGCATTCTATCGACTAAACAGTAAAGAAGATTAGTTGATATATATCCAGCCAAAAAAAAGTTGATATACTTGTTGAATTGGTTGACTTTCAGTTTTTAAAGTTTTTATTTTTTTAGTAAAATTAAGTTTTACCTTGTTAAGAGAGAAAATTAATATTTTCCTCGTCAGAGATAAAGATGTTTTTGATCCCTATAGATGTTAATTTTTCGTTTTAATCTCTTTAATTTTTTTTTTCAGCTTTTAATCTCAAAAAGTTTTCTATCTTCACTTTTGGTCCATATGTAGAAATCATATTTTTGAATAAAATTTTGCAATTTTTTTTATAATATTATAAGAATCTTTTCCACAAAAAAGATAGAATTTTTTAACAAAGCATGAATTAATATGAATTTGAATATTTAATTTATGTTTTGTTAAAAAATTCTAAATTTTTTTGGGACAAATTTTTACAATATTCTACACATTTATTTAAATTATACAAAAATTAATTTAAAATTTAAAAATAAAGCCCAAAAGTAGTAATTGGAAATTTTATAGAGACAAAAAGTTGATGGAAAATTTTAGAAGGACTAAAACAAAAAATTTGATATATTTATAGGGACCAAAAACACAATTAACCCCGTCAGAATATATTAATATTTATTATTTTCCTTGAGAAAAAAAAAGGTATTTATTATTTTCTCAACATAAAAGAGATCAAGATTGACAAATCAACTTTGGTCAATTGTATAATTCATCAATAATTTGGATGTCAATGTTATTGATACGAACACATAAATATTTTGATATTTTTTTATTTATATTTTTAGGTATTTTCACATCCGTAACATATTTATTGTGAGTTTGTTTACAAGTTTATCATTTTCAACTTTAACGACTTTAAATTTGTGTTTATATACTCTATAAAATTAATTTTCGTCATCAAATATATACTTTATAAAATTGCAAACAAAAAAACATTTGAAATATATTTACAATTTTATAGTTTATCCATAAATATTTGAAAATTGTTCTTCTTCTATCCGATTTTGCTCATTCTATCTAAAAATACACCTGCATGAGTTAACTCATGCTTAACTATTTCGACGAAAATGAATAAAAACAAATGGGAGAAGAGCAGCACTTTAAATATTTCGTAGTAAGCATTTTTTTTTATCTTAGCCCATAAGAATCCAATAGAAGACGAACAACACATTCAAAGCATACAGGACCCACTACAAAGTTGGAAACACTTTAGTTCCGAAAAAGAACAAACTTGTAGTTAAATACATATGTGCAGCAAATATGTTGCCAAGTTTCCTGTGAAGCCAAATGGTTGTAAGGTCATACTTCACCTTTAAGGTACACAGTTCGAGACTGGCACCAAGAGAAAGAAGAAGGGGAAATAGAAGTATTTATGAGGTATTTTAAAATACCTCTCTTTTATTATTTTTGATTGTTACTTATTTTATTTTTAGACATTGTCATGATATTTCTTTACGTTGCAAATCGTAAAATAATTTTTTTTGCCACAACTCGATTTAAAGTTTTTTTTCATGACTTGTCATTTTTGATAATGATGCGAAAATATATTTGATTATAACTTTTAGAGATTTTTTTTGTGGTGGTCGGAGTTTGAATCCCGGACCTTATATATATTATACATTAGACATAACTTTAAGGATTTGATTCAATAGTAAAATATAGGGTTAAATGTGATTTTTAGTCCCTATAAAATTACAAACTTTCAAGTTTAGTCCCTACAAATCTTTTATTCACTTTTAATTCCTATTTGCATTTTATTGGGACTATTTTTGAGGACTAAAAGTGTCCATTTTCTTAAAAAGTTTTTAAAATAGAGACTAGTTTTACAAACTACAATATTTTAGAGGACTAAAATCATCATTAAAATTTTATAGGAACTAAACTTAAAAAACTCATGAGTTTGTAGGACTAAAAATATATTTAACCTTTAAAAATATTTGTAAATTAATGAGTTTGACAAGAATATAGTCTAAAGGACATTATTATTACGTGATTTGTTCTATATAGCCGATTTCTTGAATACCCCTTTTCTAGAATACCGACAGATTAACCTTGTACATTTTTGGCTCTATGACACAAAAAATACCTTTTCTTTTGTGTCAATGTACTACATCAAAAAGTTTGACATTTTTCTTGAATTAATTCCCCTTTCCCAAGTAAAGTAAACAATCTTGCTGCTGGTTATGATCATCACTAGTATTATCACTCACTATGATATCAGATAAACCAGGTCCATAGTAAATAATGTGCATGTTTCTGCCACTATTACTGACAGCTTTCAAGCCAACAAATACAATTCTATTCCCTTTGTATATATGCAAATGAAACAAAAATAACACTAGTAACTGAATTTCATGAAACATTATTTATATTGAACTAAAATCACATAATAAGTCATACTTATATGGTTTACATTTTAAATATAACTAGCACCTCACACTAAATGCACCATATTTTTTGACAATAAAACAAATTCAAGAGGACATGACACAACTACCATTCCTACAATAAATGACTTTAATCTAGTATTGTTTAAGCAAAACCTCCTTAATAACTTTGTCCAAGTTCATGTATGAACAACCACCTGGACTAGTGTTCTCCTCTGCCTTCTTCTTCAACTCCATGACCTTTTGCCTCATCTTCTTTCCTTTTTCTCCGAACAACATTTCATTGATCAGCTTCGCCACCTCATCTCTCTTCACATTAGTATTAATTTCAATTCCAATCTCCCATTCGTTACAAATAAATCTACAGTTTGTTGGCTGATCCGCAAAAAATGGCCAACACAACATTGGAACTCCGGCACAAATGCTTTCAATGGTTGAGTTCCATCCACAATGAGTCAAGAATCCACCGATTGAAGGGTGATTCAGTACTTGCTCTTGCTGACACCAGCTCGCGATTAGGCCTCTATTTGAA
>Ga0228710_1009362_pt1 | contig 13624 bp, 6 predicted proteins | sample MedpolnodulmetaG_FD_177995 | JGI IMG/M metagenome (GOLD analysis project Ga0228710, IMG submission 177995) | Root nodule microbial communities from Medicago polymorpha collected in Santa Monica, California, United States - pink nodules | ecosystem: Host-associated > Plants > Roots > Nodule...
ATTCATATCGTATTTGTTATTTATATTCAAAATCGAAAGCATTTTTTAAAAGAGAAAAAGCAGCCCAAAAAAGCTGAAATGAATTGTTTTCTTTGTATATAGTGTAGATAAAGATTGTAAATAAAAAAGGAGCTTATTGGGTTTATACTACTTGACCAAAAAAAAGAAAAAAAAGAGCTTGTCTTTTATTTTTTCTTCTTTTTGATTTATTTTTTATATATTTGATGTCAATAAATTAGATACAAAAACTTTTCAAAAGGGAGATACTAATTTCAAATTGTTGCATGAAGTTGTGTGCAGGAGAAAACGGGGTAATGTGATATCTGGAGTTGCTCTCATTTGAAAGCATACTCTTTAGGTTTATAAGCTGTGAATCTCTTAGCAAAGAGTCCATGCACTATGTCATAATAATCGGGGATAGATTCAACTTAGGGTAATGGAGTCATCCAACCCCACTTGCCTCCATTTGTTTATTGTAATTTTAATTTAAAATTAAATATTTAAGCAGTTTGACCACATGTATATATAGTATTATTGTTTTAATTAGTTTATTTAAAACACTACACAAAATTTAAAAGACTAAGAAGGATCTTAAAAATGAGTTTTCTAAGAACACTTGTTACGAAATCAAAAGAAGTAATTTTTTTATAAAAACTTGTTATAATTATTATATCGATAAAAATAACATTTATTTTAAAATAAAATTTTCTTTTATGAAATTTTTAACCAATTCTCTTAGACCATATCGTTAACAATACCATAAAACTATTAGTATTATATTCTAAACTACTCTTATATTTGTTAAAAAAGCTCTGTGATTGACGTTGGTGGTTGAAAAGATAATTAATTAGAGTTATATTTTTTATACTCTACTAAAAATGGAAAAAATATTTTTAAAAAATCAATATTTTAGAGCAATTATAAACATAACTTATATAATTTTTATACGCTTACGTATTTATATAGTTTTATATAAATTGTTATGATATAACTTGACTCCATTTATTAAATTTTTTGCATTCGTCCCTGTAGATTAATAGTACATATTTCCTGAAGTTCAAGGTTATAAGGAGGTGGGTACAGAGTTGGAGTTTGTCTATTTAATAGATTGGACGCAAACAATTCATTACCACGTCATCTCATTCTCATATGATGGTCAAAATCATGATTTTTTTTGTTGGTAGGGGTTCGAACCCTGAACCTTACATATATTATGCATTGTTTATACCAACTGAGTTAGGCTCATGACGGTCAAAATCATGAATCGATAAAAATTGAAACGGAAGACCAAATTTGGGCAATTAGAAAAAGAGAGCAAAAAATAAGGTTATTCCAACTATAATAATTGATAAAATTGCATTTAAGCCTATAATTGTTTTTAGAAATAATATAATATATTTTGAATGAAAATAATAAAAGTAAATAAAATCGTAAAATATCTACAACTATGATTTAAAAAGTTCGTCTCATCTACTTTTAAAAAATTCTTTATCTGCTTTTTATAAATAATAATAAGCTCATTTTTTAATTAATAACTTTTTTCATAAAAAGTAAAGATATATTTCTTTTTTTTCAAAAGAAAATTAAATTATCTTTCTAAAAATATTTAGTCAAAAAATAAATAAATCTTTTTGAAAATATATTTGAAACTAATTTACTCGTTGATAGCAAAAGATTGAGACTGAAACTATATAAATCAAAAACCCTTGAGTTGTTTGCACTTTGCAAAATCTTTAACTTCTTCACTCTGCTCTAGTTTCTTTCTCAAACTTTTTTCAATCGTTAACAAAACAAAGAAAAACTCAACAATGGCGATCATCTCCGATTACCAAGACGAAAACCAAACTCCCTCATCATCTTCTCAACCAAAACCTTCAAAAACTATTCCCTTCTCTTCCACCTTTGATCCTTCAAAACCATCTGCTTTTCTTGAAAAGGTATTCGACTTCATAGCTAAGGAAAGTACTGATTTCTTCGATAAGGATTCGGCTGAGAAGGTGGTTTTGTCCGTTGTTCGCGCTGCCAAGGTAAAGAAAGCTAAGGCTGTTGCTGTGGAGAAGGCTAACATTGCTGCCCAGGAGAAAAAATTGAACGATAAGAAGTCCGGGGTGGCGACGGAGAAGAAGGATGGGGAAAGTAACTTAGCAGGTAAGAAAATTACGAATTTCATCCCTTGCCCAAGTTCTTTTTTTATTTGTTTGATAATTACTTATTTTTTGAAAGTGTTTAATTATTATTGAACTATTAGTCATGATCATTGTGTTATTGATGTGTTAGTTGAGTATTTTAGAATGTTTTTTTATGAATGATAACAATTGTGTCTAGTTGACATTTTTATATGATTATAACATGAGTTTGATACTAATTCTTGAGCTGAGAATGTCAATTGTTTATTAATTTCATAGTTTTTATTGTAATGGAGAATCATAGACAGTAGGATAATGATCTATGAAACTCTGTCACAAATATGAACAAGACACGTAAAAATTAATAAGTGAATGAGTTTATTGAACTTATCACAGTTGTCCTACACATGTGACATGTTAGACATCGTAGATGTCATCTATCATAAGTGTCGGTGCTATAGAGTTGATGACCTAAACCATGCATCAACAAATCACGATATACTGTGATGAAGCGGGCAAATCACGATTTACAGTGACGAAGCTAGCCGGAAATTTAGGAGTGGGACAAACATAAAAAAAAAAATTAAAAAAAAATTATGAATCTTATCTAACAATTTTCCTTGTGACAAAACTTTCTGTGTAGTTAGTAGTTACCTGTAGACTAATTTAGATATTGGGATCAATTCATTGATACAATGATCTATACATTTGAATCAACTCCCACTCCTCTATCATATCCGAACCATGGTTTTATACTGTTTGTCGAGTTTTGGAGAGAACAGGAAGCAATAACCGTCTAAATACTAGGAACCCTGAGAGACTTTGTCATTCGTGTTCTATCTTTTTCTCTCCTCTCTAATTTGATGATGCATGATGGAATCAATTTTGTGTTTTATATTGTAAAGTTATCCAAATAATGATGGAGTGATTTCATTGTCTTTTTTGTTGGTGTCATTGCCATTCTATATCACTTAACTCTTCATTAGCTAATTGAATAGTAACAAATAACACTAAATGGTTATCAACTTTACATTTTAAGGTTTTTTACACCTTTGATCTTTATAATGGACAGCACCAAATCAAGGTAATGGCATGGATCTGGAGAAATATTCCTGGACTCAAACTTTGCAAGAGCTCAATTTGAATGTTCCGGTGCCTAATGGAACAAAATCAGGGTTTGTCATCTGTGAGATAAAGAAGAATCATCTAAAAGTTGGACTCAAAGGGCAGCCACCAATTATTGATGTAAGCTTTTACTAAGTTATACATTCGCAGTTTTTATCGAGAGATATATCTTACCTGTGACATACATTTGTGTTATTTTTCGAAATTGATCGTTCCTAATTTGTCTTTCAATCTGTAATTTTTAGTTTGTTTAAAGTTTTTGTGATGTCTGCTAATTCATCATGAGTTTAAATTTCCTAGGGGGAGCTGTATAAATCTATCAAGGCTGATGAGTGTTATTGGAGCATAGGTATTAGACTATTATTAAATTGCATTTGTGGAAAATCCTTTTTTATGTGACCATAATTCCATGATGGATTTGATACTTTTAAATTTTGGTGTTTTGCTAATTATTTTGAAAACTATGTTTGCAGAGGATCAAAGTACAATTTCTATTCTTTTAACCAAACATGATCAAATGGACTGGTGGAAATGTTTGGTAAAGGGTGATCCTCTAATTAACACCCAAAAAGTTGAACCTGCAAGCAGCAAACTTGGTGACCTGGATTCGGAGACTCGAATGACTGTTGAAAAGATGATGGTAACTAGTTTGTTTTTGAATATGTCATCTTATTTGTTTTGCATGATCCGTCTTGATAAATGTTATATTGTATTGTTCAACAGTTTGATCAGAGACAGAAGTCTATGGGCCTTCCTACAAGTGAGGAGCTCGAGAAACAGGAAATGATGAAGAAATTTATGAGTCAGGTAAGGCTTAGCCATCTTTTGACATAAACATTTGTGAGATTGTTTCGGAGAGCTTATGGAATCAGCTTGTGACATATGTATAAATTGTTTATAACTCGTACGAAAACAGCACTTTTATAACAAGTTTTATGTTTAATTAAGTTGCTTATCTTGATTTTATGTTTTGCAGCATCCTGATATGGACTTCTCTGGAGCAAAATTATCTTAGAATGGTGCTATCTTCAAGCTCTTTTTGATTGACTACATACACAAGATATCTTCAACCTTGGTGCTGAAAAATTTACATCTCTTTTGAAATACATTTTGGGATAATTTTAGTGATAACAACTATCGATGTTTATGTATGGTGAAGTCACATTGGCTTGAACATATTTTAGAGTTTTATATCATGGATTGAATAACAGTAAGACAAAGTTAATTCTACATTAAATCAAAACCAAGTTTTATGTGTTCCTGCGTAAAAATAAAATAAAACAAAGTTTTAGTAAAAATAAAACAATTATTCGTAGTCCGTAATAAATTTATATAAATCATAAATGAGTCCATGTTTGTCGATTTATCATGTAATCTTTTGGCAAATAATCTATTTCCATGGTCTTTTTACAAACAACATATTGATAAGTACATATATCTTAATAAAAAAGAATGAACTAGAAATTTCAATCTAGCATGCAGAGTGTGAAATTATCTAATAAGGGTGGCTATGATTTCGTGCTCAGTTTGATTGACTGCGTATAGAAGCTAGAAGCTATCTTCAACATTGGTACTCAAAATATTACATTTCTTTTGAAATACCATTTGAGATCATCTTTACATGCATATTTTGACATAGTGCTTGGTGTGAAATCACGATATCACATTGACTTAACACATTTTTAGAGTCTACCATGGTTTGAGTAACAAGAAGAAAAAGTTAATTCTCCAACCAAAAGAAAACTATGGTTTATGTCTTCCTGTGTAAAAATAAAAGAAACCAAAGTTTTATACTAAAACAAAATCAACAATGAATTGGTCCACGTGTTGGCGGTTGATCCATATTGTCGATCCACTCGCCAGTTTTGAACGTTAAGTGGTCTATGCTGATGACCACTCTTCATTTTTTTTAATATTGTTTCGCGCCTGTACGCGAGTTCCTTGAATTGTGCCAGTGACGAGTGCGTGTTTGTTATGATTGTTTAGGGTTGGTCCACTAAATTTAATTTATAATGTTGTATTCTTATTTGGGTTGTACCCGAGTAAGGTCCAATGTCCCCTAGTCTCTATACTTGTTTGTTTTATTTTATATATTATTTCTTTTGTCTATAAAAAAAAATCAACAATAAATTAGTCCAAGTGGCAAGGGATTTTGACTCCTTAAATATGTGGTCAGATGTTTAATTTCTGACTCGTGCGCATGAAAAAAAAATCCGATTGGGAGGAAAGAACTCACTTGTGTGCCCCATGGGTTTACCTATGAAGATTGGTCACTGATAAACAACGTTGAAAACTTCGCGATAACCCCAAAAAAAAGTTTGATAAATTAATACTTTTTTTTTAGGAAAAAAAGATTCGCAGGAATTGAACCTGGTACCCATAATAACAACTTATCGCTTTTACCACTAGTCCACCAACATTTTTATTTGATAAATTAATACTTATAATTATTATATTTTCAATTTTATGAGTGTTATAACAATATAGATTGATCCCTAAAAAACAACATAGATTAAATTTGAAGAATTCATTTAAACTTTTCTTAAATATTATATTTATAACAACATAAAAATTGATAAAGGATATAATTGACAAATTAATAATAAATTATCTAAATTATAATTAAACTAGTTTAAAGCCCCGACGTTGCCCGGGTTAGATATTAAATAAGTTTGTGTGCAAAATACACGTGTAAGTATATTAAATTAAATTTATTTAAATTTACAATTACAATAATATGTCAAAATAAATAAAAATGGTGAGATGAATGTCCAATGCAAGAATAAAATGTGTAACAGAATCAATAATGAATTAGTCCAAGTGGAAATAAAATCGATTAAAAGGGAAGAACTCACCTTTGATTTTAACAGTTTTACTTTTGATTAATTGAATGCTCAAAATTTAAGAAAATATCTTTACTTTTGTGGTTCTTAATGTGTATCATAACTTATAACTTATTAATTAAATAGTCTTTGGTGATCAAAGTTCAATCGAGAAGTAAGTAAAGTTTGATTGGTATAACCCAATTTCTTTGTTTTTTTGGTGTTGAAGGAAACCCAATTTCTTTGTTATAGAGTAATTTTATTAGATGCATGTATAAAGATTAAATCTTTATATTTCTTTTGAATATAATTAGGAGTTAGGATCCTCTCCATTTAAAAAGAGATATGCATAAAGTATAGATTGTACGTTCTACTAACAAGTGGATCTCATCATCATTAATTATTTTAAAATTTTATCATATATTTATCTCTTCGAATGGAAGAAACGAAGGAGATCCAATATGAAAAGAATCATGACTCTCTAATTAGTATATATTAACAACAAATTAATTAGTATACATTGTCATTGTCATTATACATTTGTTTTACACATACATACAATCATTTTTTAATAACACAAGTATACAATGATGTGTTGTAAATTCGATAAAAAAATATATATCACATTTGTATATTGTTATGGAAACCAATAAAAAAAACTTCATCATTTTTGTGTAAAATTAAATATAAAGATTAAAGACTTCCATTTTTGACACGACTTTTCCAAAGGTAGTTGAGATTTGAGAGTGACTTCCATTTTTAACACTTGTTCATATTGCGCACTAACCACTTGTACTAGATCCGTGATTATTGAACTTTATACTATGTATGTGTTGTGTGCAAGTGTGGGTTATATGTCCCACATCGGATAGAAAAGTGAAGGTAGAACACTTTATAAGTGAGAGGAATAGAAAATAGGAAAGTTTGCTTTCTGTCAACAATGCAATATAACTCTTTCTGTGAGAGAATTTCTGGTTCATTGATTGGATCCTTCATTGCAGTTCCTCTCTTCAGAATGTTAATTCTTTTGTCTTCTCTCGTTCTATCAAGACGTTAAATCATTCTAAACTCTTTGTACCATATATGTAGCTTCATTTTAATTTGTACTCATTGAAGAAAAATGTGTGAGTGTGAGTAAGATTATGTATTATTGGTGTGTTATGTTTATGTTTATCTTGCTGTTTGATATTCAATGTTTGTATCATTGTATTGGCTTTTATTCACAAGCTCCTTATCTTAATTTTCAATGCTAGTTTTATACAATTACTTATATTTCATTGAATTGGAAAAACAAGTGAATATTTGTGGCATTTGTTATTATAGAAGTAAACATTTTTCTTTAATTGGGAAGGTTCTACGGTAGATCATCTTGATAGGTGGTCCACAATAAGTTGAGTTGGGTTAGAACTTAGAAAATTGTTGTTTTGACATTAAAAAGTTCATAATAATACATGGAAGTTACGAATTTACCCCATCGGTTGTTAACTACCTCTGGCTTTGCTGCACTTAAGTGCAGTTTCAGTTGTGATTTTACGCGTTTCGGTCGAAAAAATAAAATAAATCGAAACTTATTCAGAATTCTACAAAACTTTACATTACCCTCAGCGGTTGTTAACTGCCTCTGGTTTTGCTGCACTTAGTGCAGTTCCAGTTGTGATTTTACGCGTTTCGGTCGAAAAAACAAAATAAATCGAAACTTATTCAGAATTCTACGAAACTTTACAGACCCTCTATATATATTTTTTTAGAGCTCAAAATTCAATTTCTAGGTTGACGTTTTGATGTTTTGGTTTCTTGAATTATTGGCGCATTAAAAATTCATATTTAATCCATCCGTTGTCGAAAAATTCTAATTTTTTGCGGGAAATGTTTTTTTTATGTTATTAATACGTGTGCAAAAATTAAGGAAAAATTCAACTTCTATATAACTTTTTCGGACGCGCGGTTGAAAAATATATTGTGATTTTATGCGTTTGAGTAAAAAATTCAAAATAAATTGAGGATTAGTCGAAATACTACGAAAATTTGCAGATACTCTATATGTATTTTTATAGAGGTGTCTACAAAAAAACAGCTCAAAATTCAATTTTTAGGTTTATGTTTTCGTGTCTTAAGTTTTAGGCACCTTAAAAATTCATATTTAATCTGTCCCTTGTCGAAAAATTCAATTTTTTTGTGGGAGATGTTATTTTTTTGTTCTAAACATGAGTGCAAAAAATCGTCAAAAAGTTCAACCTCTTGGACACTTTTTTGGACTCGCACTTGGAAAAAAATTGCGATTTTGCATGGTTCGGTCGAAAAATCAAAATAAAACGAGACATAAATCTATATGTATTTTTATAGAGGTGTTTGTAAAATTTCGTAGAATTCTGAATAAGTTTCGATTTATTTAGATTTTTCGACCGAAATACGTAAAATCACACCTGTTATTGCACTTAAGTGCAACAAAACAGAAGCAGTTAACTGCTGATGGAGCCACCAGCAGTTAACTATGGTCGGATATACCGGTAGTAGTTAACTACCGCGGGAGGTAAATTCGTAACTTTCATATGTTATTATGAACTTTTGATGTCAAAAGAGCAATTTTCTTTAACTTATGACATTAGGCCCAGTTAAGTAGAAACAGCTATTCTAGAACTTTCCACAAATATAAATCAGAAAACCCTTCCTCTCCTTGTGTAAGTACTTTGAAATTAAAAATCTTCAACAACTTCTTCAATCTCTTGAACTTTCTCTAATGGCGATTATCTCAGATTACCAAGAAGAAACCCAAACCTCTTCATCTTCTTCATCTCAACCAAAACCCTCAAAACCTATTCCCTTCTCTTCCACCTTCGATCCATCAAATCCAGCCGCTTTTCTCGAGAATGTATTCGACTTCATCGCTAAGGAAAGCACCGATTTCTTCGATAATGATTCAGCTGAGAAGGTGGTTTTGTCCGCCGTTCGCGCTGTGAAGGTAAAGAAAGCTAAGGCTGTTGCTGCTGAGAAAGCTAAGATTGCTGCTGAAGAGAAGGCCAAGGTTGATAAGGCGGCTGCTGCTGTTGCTGCGGCGGAGAAAAAAGCTAAAGAGGTTGTTGAGAAGGAAGATGAGAAGAAGGATGGAGAAAGTGGCTTAGCAGGTATTAATAAAAAATTCAATTTGATTTCATTCTATTTTTGCCCTAGTTTTTTTTTTAATTTTTTAATTATTATTTTTTTTAAATTTTGGGATTATAATTGAATTTTGTTTGCTATGAACATTGTGTATGTGCTGTGATTTTTATATTTTAGAATTGTTTGAATACATGATTACAATTGTGTCTGATCGAAGTTTATGTGATAACAATATGAGTTATTATGATATTGATTATTGAGCTAAGAATATTGAATGTTAATTAATGTATGGTCTTTAATTGAGATTGAAAATCATATACAATAGATTAGCTGTTTGATGTCTACAATTTTGTACTATGATGTCCACAATTTCTTGCTCAACTGGTAAAAATGCCGAAATTGCTAGGGGTTTAAACCCCAACTTGTGTATGTGTGTGAGTGAGTTTCCCGTGATTATTGTCATTTCATCTATCTAAAAAAAGAAATTTGTATGATGAAAATGTGAGTTGTTATGATATTGGTTAGTGTTGATTGTTTATTAAACCTATGGCTTTTCATAGTGATAGAGAATCATAGACAATAAACCAATGATAAGGACCGTGAATCAAAAGATTGTGATACAAATCTCTACCCAAAATTTTAAGCATTGAGTGTATGGGTCACCTCTTTTATTAATAGTTTGTTTAGCTTATTTGTGGTTAATGCGTGACTTTCATATGACTAAACTTCTTGCACCACTATGCTTATACCATGTTGTTTGCTAATAGAAACCCCCACTCAACACCGTCTGAGTCACAAAGTCTTTTAGTACAATGATCTATACACTTGGATCGACTTTCTCTCCACTTCGGTCCAAACCATATGGAACTGGTACCATTTGTTGGGGGAATTCAGGGAGCTCCGAAAGTTATAACCATTTAAATACAAGGAGCAACAAGAGACTTTTAAATTAGTTCTGTTTTTATATTGTAAAATTATCGAAATGATGGAGTGGTAACTTTACTATGTTTATTTTTATTTTTTTTTATCACCGTTCTATTTCATTTAACTATTCGTTAGCTAATGGAATAGTAACAAATAACACTCACACGGTAACCAACTATATATCTGAAGTTTTTTTTATACATCTTTGCTCTTTTTAATTGACAGCTCCCAATCAGGGTAATGGTATGGATCTGGAGAAATATTCTTGGACTCAGACTCTTCAAGAGCTCAATGTGAATGTTCCAGTGCCAAACGGAACAAAATCAAGGTTTGTCACATGTGAGATAAAGAAGAACCATCTAAAAGTTGGAATCAAAGGGCAGCCACCAATTATTGATGTAAGCTTTTACTAAGTTCCAGCAGTTACTGTTGTAAGATATATCCTACCAGTGACATTTGTTTGTGTTATTTTTTATTTTTATAAGATCATCCTTCTGTCTTTAGCCTGCATTTTTAGTTTGTTTGATGTTTTTATGATATCTTTGCTGATTGATTATTTTAAAATTTCTCAGGGGGAGCTATATAAATCTATCAAGCCTGATGAATGTTACTGGAGCATAGGTATGAAACTACTAAATTTCTCTTGTGTAAATTCCCTTTTTAAGTGATGATAATTCATCAGGATCATGATGGATTTCATATTTTTAAATTTGTGTGAAAATTCTGGTTGAGAGTCTTCTGATTGTAACTGGGCGTTGTTTGTGTTACTAATTGTTATTTTGAAACCTATTTTTGCAGAGGATCAGAGTACACTTTCTATTCTTTTAACCAAGCATGATCAAATGGACTGGTGGAAATGTCTCGTTAAGGGTGATCCTGAAATCAACACCCAAAAAGTTGAACCTGAGAGCAGCAAACTTGGTGACCTGGATCCTGAGACTCGACAGACTGTTGAAAAGATGATGGTAACTAGTTGATTTTTGTTACTTCAATTACTTAATATAACTTGCATTTGGTTTTGATCTGTCATAATTTTTATTTTATGAAATCGTGTTGCATTTATGTTTGTATCAATTCTTTTGTTGGGCTTACATTGCCAAAGAAGATGACATTCTAGTTGATTGTTGCATAATCTAATAGAGATAACTTGGCTCATTGCATTTGTCGGTGAAAACAAAATGATAGATTTAGATAGCATTGTTTTGGATTTAGGCTTTGTTTGGAAGGAAAGGCTTGGAAAAAAAGGAAGGAGTAAGTGAAAGAAATAGAGGACATTGGAAGGAGGGGCTTATTTTTCTTCAAAATATAAAACCCTCCTCATTTGGAGGAACTAAAAAATTGTATTGGAGGAGGGTTTTGGGGGGTTTGGGAGGATTTATATGAATTCTTCAAATTTAATCTATGTTCTTATAATATTCTTAAAATTAAAAATATATTAACCATAAGCATTAATTTATCACTCTTTAAAAAAAATACTCTTTCAAAAAATGTGAAAGATTTCTCAATTTCCCCTATATTTCTCTCCCCCCAAAGCCTTTCCTTCCCCTCCCCTCCAAACTCCCAAACAAAGCCTTAAGGAATTCTTTTGCTAGTTGGTTTAATGTTATCCTGTATTCTGCAACAGTTTGATCAGAGGCAGAAGTCTATGGGCCTTCCTACAAGCGAGGAGCTTCAGAAACAGGAAATCATGAAGAAATTTATGAGTCAGGTAAAGCTTTGACTTTTGTATTGCTTCCGCCTACTTTCTCAATACTCGAGTGCCTTTGTCAATCTAGCAAATTTGCTAACATTTTAAATTTTATGTATTGCAGCATCCGGAGATGGACTTCTCAAATGCAAAATTATCTTAGAAAGCTGTGCTATGATGCGGGGAGCTTTTTTGGTACTGAAAATATTTTGAAATACCTTGGGATAATCTTTAGAGTACTTGTTTTGACATAGTTCTAGTCCCCAACCATTCATGTTTATGTTTGGATTACAGTTGTACCTCCCAAACAACACTTTGGAGTGTCTAAATTGGGTTTTGTTCACAAACATGTTTGGTGAAATCACATTAGCTTATATTTGAACACATTTTGGAGCCTTATATCATGGTTGAAGTAACAGTACGAAAAAGTGCTTCCCTGTCCGTCGAATCAAAGTATGGTTTATATATTCCTGCATAAAAATAAAACAATAATCTGTAGTGCAAAATGAATTTATTTAACATTTTCTCGTTCTCCCCCAACTGACTGAAATGGGAGGGACGCCAAGTAATTGAATATGTAATAATAGGCTGAACTAGTTTCTGATCAGATGCAATTCTTAATTGTCAACTTGTTTTTTCAACATATGAACGAGATGATGTTTATTGACTTACGTGTCTTAGACAGATATCATCCTATAAGTACTTGTTTGCAAACTGATGGATCTTAACCATGTTTCAATTAGCTAGTAGAGCGTTTCCCTGTTTAATTATTTTTATTTACAATAACAAAGGTTAAATAATTCCATTCTAGGCAAAATACTAGATTTTTTTTTAGGGAAAGGCAAAATACTAGATTTTTTTTTATTTTTAGGAAAGGCAAAATACTAGATGGATAGCTAGTTAATTGAGTTTGCTAGTCTTCATGTAAAACTTATCTTTAAGTTTGACTAGCTAAATAATAACCCACCTATAGTCATCTAAAAATTCCCAATCTAGTGTGATTTTAAGAATTATTAACAATGTCATCATCTACCATTAACTTGCAATTTAGTTCAATTGCCTAAGCTACCAGGCCAAGTAACGACCTCCTACAAGTCCTTGAGGCATCAAAGGTTCCATATATGTGACCAAATCCCCAGAACTCCATATTCTTTTTTATCAATGGTAGTTTCACTGCATACTCTTCATTGTTTTGTCGAATTTGGTTATTGGAGGACTTAAGAGTATCTTGAGAGGTAGTAGGACGAAAATCGTTTTGGAAACATGTTTCTGTAATTATAATTTTTATATGATTTTCTATGTTAACTTCGAGTTGAAACGAGATTTAAGGCGTTGAAAAATATTTTATTTTACAAAGTATCGGAAAAACATTTATTTGAATTTTTTTTTTTTGAAGGAGAGAATTTTTTTGAATAGGAAGAATTTTTAAGAATTAGAAAACTTTGTCGTCTGAACCACAAGCTAGCTGAACTTTCAGTTGAAGAAGTGATGGTTTCGTACTTTTGATTCATAAGATATATTTTAAATAATTTAAAATACACTGAATAAAAAATTCCCTAAAAAAAATACATTGTATAATACTAGCATGGTTTATAATAGAACACTATAGTCTAATTTGATCCATATAACCGACCTCGCTTAGGAGAATAAAACTTGGTGGTTGTTGTTGCATAATACTAGCGAAAAGACCATCTGCATTTTCTATTTGTATTACATCAATTTTAATTTAATTTGTTTATTTCGTTACAAAAGCTTTTAAGTTTTTTTTTGTTGTTAATAAAATCTTGAAGTTAACACATCTCTGTTCCAATTTTTTTTTTTTTTTTTTTTAATAAAAAATTAGT
>Ga0228710_1009364_pt1 | contig 13623 bp, 4 predicted proteins | sample MedpolnodulmetaG_FD_177995 | JGI IMG/M metagenome (GOLD analysis project Ga0228710, IMG submission 177995) | Root nodule microbial communities from Medicago polymorpha collected in Santa Monica, California, United States - pink nodules | ecosystem: Host-associated > Plants > Roots > Nodule...
AAAAAAAAAAAAGGTAAGAGAGTTGTTAGTCAATGCCCAAACAAGAGAAAGGATCTAGTGTGTGTAGGCATTTTCATGTTCTAAATGAATTTTTATCAAACTTATAAACCTGTCACCAAAACTTTTACAAAATTGTTTGTCACGGATTTTGAAATTATTAATGAATGGGGACTCTAAATCAATAATTTAAATGTTGCGTCCCTGGTCTGCTAATGCAACATATCCATTCCTCCTTAAAATAATTAATAATTAATGTTCAACTAAAAGATAAACTAAATAAATGATACACAATTCACAACATGTATCATCTATATTTTCAATGCTTATGGAATATCTCATCTAGAAGTAGTAATTAATAATTTTTTGAAGGTTGCCAAGTCAAATTTTGCTCTGAACTAAGCTTTGACATTTATCAACCTCTTTGATTTTCAGTGTATATTTTTTCTTTCCTTTGATCATCTCCTAGCTCCACCTTTTTGTACGAGATAGAACAATTTATTAGGCACCATGTTCATGAGTGAAGTGAATCACCAAATAATCAAAACCAACGGAATAAATATACATGTAGCAGAACAAGGAACAGGACCACTAGTTCTACTCCTTCATGGTTTCCCAGAAATATGGTATTCTTGGCGCCATCAACTCAACTACTTGGCCCAAAATGGTTATCATGCTGTTGCACCTGATTTAAGAGGATATGGTGACTCTGATTCTCCTATCAACCCCAATTCATACACTCTTCACCATATCGTAGGTGACCTTATTGGTCTTCTTGATCATTTTGGTGAACAACAAAAGGTATGTATGTCAAAACCAAATTTCTTGAGCCTCAAGGTTTTTTTAGTTTAATAATTGTACACTTACAAATACAAAAAGGAAACAAAACGATATTATGAAGCCCTTTTTTTCTGCACATTCGATGCCTAATTAATCACCTTCAAAGATATGGTTAATTTAGTTGAGTAGATGGTATATTAAGTCACATTCAAAATTGTGGTCGATTCAAGAATTTGGAGGTCTATCTTTTAGTTGTGGCATATTCAACAACTTTAGGTTTTTGCAGATGGGCAACCTTTTCATGTTGTAGATAGACCTCCAAATTCATGTCCAACGTGACATTTTCATGTTGCACCAAGACCTCTATGTCAATTTTATTGATTATTGCAAGACCATATGTTTGAGTCAATAACACCGAGGCCTTAAGTTTACGTCTACCGCTTTAGGTTGGATCAACGTCATATTTTACTGTGTAGATATTTATTGAGATATGATTGAACACAATTTTAGTCCTTAAACTATCCTTTTTCCTAATTTATTCCCTCTATCTCTTTTGAATAAAGGCATATGTAGTAGGATCTGACTGGGGAGCAAACATTGGATGGCACCTAAGTCTATTTAGGCCTGATAGAGTGAAGGGATTTGTTGCTCTAGGTGTTCCTTACTTTCCAAGATCTCCAACAGATAAAACTGTTGAAACTATAAGAAAAGTATATGGAGATGGAGCTCATGTTTGCCAAATTCAGGTAGGTTACCCTTTTTATGGCTTGAGAAAGTAAAGATCAAAGAACTATACTCGAGAATAATTTTCATTGAAATTGCGTGGTTGCAGGAGCCAGGTCGTGCAGAGAGAGCTTTTGCTAGATATGATTGTTTGACAGTGATGAAGAAGTTTTTGCTGATTACATGGACACATTTTATAACAGCTCCTCCTGGCATGGAGGTTGTTGATTTCTTGCCAACTCCTTCAGTTTTGCCGTCGTGGATAACCGAGGAAGAACTCATGGTTTTTGCAGACAAATTCCAAGAGTCTGGTTTCACGGGTGCATTCAATTACTATCGTGCAATGGACCTGTAAGTACCATTTTTCCTATGTTTTTTTGTTTAGTTTTTATACAACAATCCATTTATTCACACTCAATGGTTCAGAAGCTGGGAGCTTCTAGCACCATGGCAAGGATCAAAGATAACAGTTCCAACTAAGTTTATTGCTGGAGACAAAGATGTTGGTTTTCAAAATGGGGGAACAAAAGATTTTGTGGAAGGTGATATTTTCAAGAGTCTTGTTCCCAACCTTGAAGTAGTTATACTTGATGGTCACCACTATATACATCAAGAGAAAGCTCAACAAGTTTCGGAGGAAATCCTTTCCTTCATCCGTAAACTATCTCTAGATTAGGGAATCTTCAACAATTTTCGTTTGAGATAAGTATTGTCCACCCCTTTGTCTAGCTTGTGGCACGGATGCGATTTTTCATATTAAATGTAATAACTTATGTGTTGTTTTTACTATTAACAAATCACAACATGAGAAGTGAATTGATTTTAGATATATGGGATATAAAACAAAGTTCGTGCTGTGGGGGTTGTGAAATGAATGACTGTCTATTAATTACCAAAAGGTTCAGAAATTGTCAAAAGGTTCAGAGTGATTCCCTTGTAAAAACCCTGAACACCTTCAAATCTGCAGGAACATAACATAATCAACAATGCAAAAAAGATTGATTCAATTTGAAATTATCATGAGCATATCCTACAAATTTAATGATGAAGGTAATTAGAACTGTAATTGACAAAGAAAGAAAGAAAGAAAATACGAACCTCTTTGCGAGTAATGGAGAAGATGGCGTGAGCAGTGTTGTTATATTTGGGAAATTGAGAGAAGAGTTGACCCTCTTTAACTGTGAAATCATCAAGTAATGGTTGAAAATATTGAATACTAGAAAGTAAAATGGGTTATATGAAAAATAGACAGATAGAAAAGGAACCTTGAAGCCTAGTTTGGACAACATCGCGGGGATACTGAACGGCGAATGCGACAGCGAAGCCTCCAGCAAGAGTTCCAGCGGCGATGGCTTTCTTCCGTAGCAACTGATCGCGCTTGGGCCGTTCAGTTGACATGTTAGAAGATTTGAGTTTCAAAGAAGATAAAAGTTGAGCGTCGTCAATCGTCATTCAATGGAAAAAATGGAGAACGCAAATGTGAAGTGAATCAACTCATGTTTTGTACTCTCACTCTCTGGTCATTCAAATATGTCTCTATTTTTATGTCAGCTGCACCCTTCAGATTGTTGAATAAGTTCATTCTAAATATATGAATTTTTAAAACTGTCAAGGTTTGATGATAAAGTGTAATTCATCTGCTGGCACATGTTGAACATTGTCATGCTTTTGCCATTTTTCGCAACCTCTAGCAAATTTCACAGTCTTTAGCCATTGTTGGTCAGAATACGTTTTTATCTTTTCAAAACCTAGTTCATTTGAACAACAGCTTGATGTGCACCACAAACCCCTTCATGGATTTCAGCGAAAGCTACATAAGCGACTTCTTCAGCCAAGCATCTTGCTAAATTTCAATCAAACACTTGTTTGTACAATTCGTCATCAATTACGGTGTTATACAAAGCTATGTACTTCAAATTCTTACTATGATTTGAAGTAGTTTTTTTTTAGATATTTGACAATGTCTAGCCTCTAATCCCCTTGTTCCTAACCTTGAAGTGGTTAATACTTGATGGCCACCATTATATACATCAAAAGGAAGCTCAAGAAGTTTCAGAGGAAATCCTTTCCTTCTTCCCTAAATTATCTTTGGATTAAGGAATCTTCAGCAGTTGACACTTTCAGTTTATAAGTATTGTCAAGATTTATTTCATTTTTCTATGTATTCAAGTTAACGATTCAGAGGAAATGAAATATTTCTCCCACAAGGTAAAAATGACCTACGATCTTTTGCCCATATAAGGTAACTTCAGGTACTAAAACACGTGAGGGTAAGATCATATTACAAAAGGTAAAGAAATTTCGTTGATAAAATTACAAGTATTCACATTATTGGATCACATGGTATATAGCAACCCATCGTTAAAAAGTGATGGGAAAAATTATTGATTATTCAATGCTATAAATATCAAATCAGAGGATACTAACACCAAAAAAGAGAAAGAAAGAATAATCATGAATTAAAAGGAAAATAATCAGTCATTCCCTCTAGCCAGTTTAAGTAATTTTAGAACATTTTCATAAACAATAAATGTTATTGACGAAGCAGGAACATTTTTCAAGAGGTTTGGTGTGATTCCCTTGTAAAAACCTCGGACACCTTCAAATCTGCAAGAACAGAACATAATCAATTATACACAAAAGATTGGCTCAATTTCAAACTATAAAGAGCGTATCAAATATGGATTATGGATATACACAAAAATAACATTAATCTTTATAATTTATTGGTACTAGTGTTACCCGAGAGCCAACCTATTGTGTTGTCAAGGTCTAAGAAATGCAGTTATCAATAACATTTATCATAATATCATTCTTATACCAGTTTACCTCTCCTTGTTTGTCAATGAAAAGAAACAAAATAAATCTGAATTTGTTTTAATAATATGTACCGTGCAGTTTCTTTCACAACATGCCAACTGTCCATATATCTATGTACCCCATCACCAGCAGGTCGTTGCTGCAGAGAGAAAGAAGTTTCAGTTCAGCTATGAGAAAGATAAACAATTAAAAGATAAGCATTATGTAGTATCCCTATCCTTCTAACCACACTCTGGTACCTGCAAACGAGACCGTATAACCTGAAAAAGAGGAAAAAAAGGCAGTATGCCATATGAGAAAGCAACTTCTTTTAGGATTGATGTATTATGTTCAAGGACACTAGAGTCCAAATGTTTCTCCTTCAAAAGACAAGGGAGAAGAGAGTCGTGCCTGAAATGGATAGGTTAGGAGTATTGCAGCAACTTTTGATGTTGCTCCAAGGACAGCATAATCAACAGAATTCTGGGGAAACGAATAAAATATCAAAACATTGCAACTGCAAATCTTGGAGAAGACCTTGAATAATTGCATTTGCATATAATATTCAAATGAAATAATAAGCATTAAATAGCCCTACGGCAGGATGCTAAGAGTGCAAGACTCAAAATATGTCTTAAAAAACCATGAGCTTGTCACAAATGAAATATAAGATATGCATAAAGCTACATTTCTCTCATTTAAAATGTCCTAGAATTCAAAGTGGCCATTTAAACAACGTAATAAAGCCTTAAAACCTGGAGGAATGGTTGGTATAATATTTCAATGCATTAATTTGAACTTGTTATGAATTTTCGCAAAATGGTTTGGTGGACCGATAAAAGAGCCAATATGTTCGTCACAAGTGTTATATTTCACAGCAAATCCTTTCCCACAAGGTGAACCCAACTGCATAGTTCGAGCGACAAGAATATCCTATCATAAATCATGTCTAATGACAAACTATTTAAATCTAAATCCTTCATAACAGTTCAACTTATGGTTTTTATTCGTTTTACTTTATACCTGACAATTGGACTACCCCCATTTGATCCACATTCCTCATTAAGAATTCTATAACTCTTAACACAAACATGCTTTAATGAACATTCAAGCACCAAAATAGTTATTATTTATTAAGCTAACTAATGCAACTAATATCAGCTTAAATATTCACGACCAAGACAGCCTATGTTCTAGTCAAAGTTCTAGGTATCCACTATTACATTTATACGAGCAACAACCATGGAGGATCATGATTCTGAAAATGTGTCACTTTGCTCGACCGATCTGGAGCAATGATGTATGGGAACAAGAGTTCGGCTATACAACTAACCAAAAAGGCCAATCATCATACAATCATTTAAGATATGTAAATAGTCCAGTTCCAGTACATGTGGGTTATCAGGTCCATTAACTTACCAAGAGTTGATCAGGGTTTTGACATTGTTTGTCACTTCCCTTGCTCTTCAAATCAACAATAGTTTTACGAAGCTCTTCGTATGCTGTGAACTGAATAGCACCATGAGAGACCTGCTGAAGCGCACAAAATCAAGCAAGACCTCTATAAACAACAGGAAAACAATAACATACATGATTTTGTCAATACTTAATACAGTCAGTAGCCATCAAGATTTAAAAACTAATAATGGTGTCAGAAGATATAATAACATACACTATAGAAAGCTTGACAATTGACAAATAACAAAACTAAAAAACTACTGCGAAAAATCATCATAAGGTATAGATTTTTATGTAATTAAATTTTCATCCACAAATTCCATGTTATCAAATATAAATATATGTGAAATCCAACCAAGGAATCACATTAAATGACAAGCAGACATTCACTTACTAGTAAATTTAACACCATCCATTTCTGAATGGGCTTTATAGAATTTCTCTTTGTATACACTGCTAAGACTAAATGTTCCTAAATTATAAATGTTTTGGACAGTGATTCTTGAAATGTAATTTTCCACGAACTATCCATGTGATGATAATTGTGTGTGTGTGTCATGCCGGTGTCCTGTATTTTGGACATTAGTAGTGTTTGTACTCATGCTTCATAGCTTTTGATGGCTTCAAAGTTCAACCTTCATCATACAAATGTGCATACTCTCAAGAACACCATATCTCAAGATGGCATGAAGCAAAAAGCGAAAAATTATTCACATTCATTCATCATTTTTCATTATCTGTCTAAATAATTATCCCATGCAAGAAGCAAGAAAAAAATTGAATAGAGAAAAGGGCAATGAATACACTTGAGTAGGTAGAAGTTATACTTCCCATCCTATGATACAATACAATCATTTTTATTAGAAGAGTGAGAACAACAGGGATCATCAACCACTTGATATCAGAGGCTCTAATTCCATGTCACGGACCAACTCTCCTAAAATCTTCAATCGTTAGGTGGGTGGGGCTGGGGAGGTTCATGAATGGTTTTGTATCTCTACAAGATATTTGATAATGATAGAGGTTGCGAGCTTGTTCACATGACTTTTAATTTTTTTTGAAAAACTTGTTACCAAATATATCGAGATAATTTGTAGTGTGTGTAATCTATTTATAACATGGAATATGAGTGATTGCTGGATACGATATGACCAAGTCATACAATGACATGTGTTAGTGATCACGAGACAATCACATGAAAATAAATCATCCCTCATTTAACAGAAACTGAATGAAGGATCCACTGTGATGTTTCTGGTTCTATTAATGAAGGATCCACTGTGATGTTTCTTATGTCTCATTTAAATGTAGATTGGAAAAGAAAGATCTTTATCTTTATCTATGCACAATGCCGCATTTAATTTTAATCTTTCATTAAATTTTAAGTGCCAAGGTCGACAGAAATAACAAAAGCAAGCAACATACCAGAAAAAAACCAGGAACAATCCCTCTGTAAAGTGCACTAAATCCTTCTTCCCACATAATGGACCTAAATGCATGACTGTTTAATTTTAAAAAATGAAATTTTGTGAATGGTCAGCAAATTGTATAACGATGAGTGTGTGCACTATAATATAATAATGGTAACCAGTTCAGCACAACAGACAAATTATGCTAACAGGTGTTAGTGACCGTGTGAAAATCACAAGATAAACTAATTCCAATTGTAACTTGACAGTAATTCATTGGAAGAATCTATTTTGAGGTTTCTGATAGTTTATGGGCTGAATTGAAGAGTTCACAGTAGCTAGTTGCAACTGGCTCAACGTTAGTTGTCCATTGATCTTTTCACTTTTTTTTCCTTTTAAGACCGTTTACTTTTTATTTAAGCTCAACTCCACATGTTAAAATGTTTAATAATTTTAGTGCCAAGATTGAGAGGAAACATACAAAAGCCAGCAACATACCAGAAATAGACCAGGAACAATCCCTCTGTAAAGTGCACTAAATCCTTCTTCCCTCATTATGGTCCTAAATGCATCTGATATTTTATTTTACAGATAAAAAAATGTCATGGCTGGTTAGCAAATCGTATGATGGCGAATATAACCACAATAAGCAAAATATACTGTGACTATCATGGTTTAGCTTTTATGTGGTTGAAACTTGAAAGGGGTGGGATGAATGAGTATGCTTAATACCGGGTAGTAATTAGTGACTGACTATAGATGCTTTAATACATAGTATTGATACAAATATAAAAAATACTGCTAGCAACACACTCTTTAACACACATTTTTCAATACTTTTTCTTTTATTGGTTAAAGTTCATGGGGGTTCCACCAAATTTATGTGTGTCGACATGATTTTGTAGAACCCACATGAATTTTAACCAATAAAAGAGTGTGTTGGAAAGTATATGTGTTCAAGTGTTTTGCTAGCACTCCTCAAATATAAATTTTCCCACGATCTATTTTGGACAAGGGTAAATGTCCCACAAGATACTGTAACTCCAATTGAACCAGTCAGTGAAAATGAGCTATCTTTCAACATATAAATAGTAATTTCTAGCTCAGTTTGGGTAAGGTGATTGAGAATAAGAAAGTCTGCGCGTAAAATATAACTATTAAGCTATTAAATTATAGCTAACTTCTAGAGCCAGAGTACAAAAGACATGAACATCATGAAAATTAACCCAAAAGTGAACAGTTCATAATATAAAGATAGTGTAAGATGGAGAGCACACCATATAGCCCAGAGTATGGCCGTGTCTGATGAATAGGAGTCTGAAGCTGTAATCTTGTCTTCACTAGCCAAACAGGATTTGTGAACAAGGAAACCTGACAATAGGTGAAGGAAATTAAAATGATTGTAGGTTCATGTCTTGACCCCATTCAGAAATGTACCACAGTATGTTCGGTTGATTTTGGATTCCTACACATCCAACTATGAAAGCTAAGCAATATCTTAAATAGATGCGCATAGATAAGAATGTGGTAATGTTAAGCATGTTAGTTCCATCCACGCATACTATTTAAGCAACAATATTCATTGGGAAATACATCTAATACAGTTTTATGAAAACCAATTCATTGTATTATTTCTTGTCACTCTTGAGCCCAGCGGATATAAAAATAAAAAATGCAAAACATAAGGAGATGCTGAGACTTTACTCGAAGCTTCAACAACAAATAACAACAAAATGCTAGCATGATTGAACAACATATTATCTATCCAAATATCTTATTATGAATTATAAGTGTGGATGTCCATTCATAATATTGTATTTTTGAACACTCACCAAAGCTCCTGCTTCCGCAGCTGAGGCAAGATGAAGACCTGGGCTCAACTTCTCCTCTCTGCTCCTAGCATATCTTTGTTTAGCTCTGTCATAGCTACAGTTGTAAAAAAAATGGGATGATGACTTTGACCTTCCAGGAAATTAACCAATGAAGTGAAAAAAAGAGGAGGGACAATTCTTTGACATAATAAAATAAAATTGTGATTTTCCCCAAAAAAATGGTGTCAAATTAAACTACCAGGTTCTATATAAGGTCCCATTGTACAAACAGAGAAGATGCATACTACATGCACAAACATGAGATGCAAAAATAAAGAGTCCGGCATCCTAATATAATATCATTCTCTCAAACAGAACGGAAAAATGAGAGATTAGAATTTTATTCAATACAACTATCTTTGAGGATTAAAATTGCTACTTACAAAAAGAAATATAAACCCCATGATAAAGTTGACCCAAGAACCCCAGGAAGAAAGCCTGCATATAGCCCTCTTAATCCCTGCAAGACAAATCATGGTACATAAGTAGGACATTCTTCTATGACATACACAAAGTACCTGGAGCAGAAGTTTCTCTACAATAGAACTGGTTGGCATTCTTTCCAATAGTTAGTTTGTTAGTTAGTTAGATTTGTGTCTGACTCGGTGCCATCCAATATGAGGCTTAGGACTAGTATAAATACATGTGTGTGATATGTTTTCAATATCACCACAATCAATTAAATAATACAAAGCTTATTTTCAATTGGTCTCTCTCCCACTCTTGTGAGTGATTATCTAAGTGTGTGTGTGTGTGTGTGTGTCATGTTTATTTAGTTCCAACACATATTTTAATTATGCTTAAATTTCAGTACTAATATAAGTGGGATACCCCGTTATTTGATAAAAAGATAGCATTTTATAATGACTAATGCTGACTTATGAAACAACCAAGTATTCCTTATAACTTAGAATTTGTGTTTATTATGTTACATGTCAATGTGGTGTTGTATACATGTCCTACACATCTTTCCTAGCTTCATACAATTTGTCTCCAAAACTCAGTTTGCATTGGGATCACTATGAGCAACACCAAGGATGTTATTGAGTTTCTCTTTAATCTTCACTACTACCAGAAACCATAGTGCAGCTGTGATTGTTTTAGATTTTTTAGGAAAAAATCTATTTTTTTATAAAAAATAAAATAGCTTTTGTCATTTTTAAGTGTTTGTTTAGGATTTTTAAAAACATCAAAAAATTGTAATATATGAACAGAAACAAGTGATTTGATGATTGTTGAAATTGAAATGCAGAAAAGCACGAACCTCGATACGAGTAATGGTGAAAATGGCGTGAGCAGTGTTCTTATAACTGGGAAGATGAGAAGCTCGACCATCGTTAACTGCAAAATCAATCAAATAAAGCTTAGAGAATTGAATGGAAAAGTAAGGCCTGTATGAAAAGCAAAAGAAAAGAGAGAGGACCTTGAAACCTAGTTCGGACAACGTCGAGGGGATGCATGACGGCGACAGTGGCGAATCCGGCGGCGGCGCCGGCAGTGGCGTTCTCCCATTGCCACTGCTTAGAAGGTTCCGTTGACATGTGAAGATTTGAATCTGTAGGAAACGACGTCGTTCAATTCAATGGAGAACGCGAACGAAGGTAAAGAAAGTAAAGCTTGTCTTTTTTGGGATCACTTCTCTCTCACGTGCAGTATGCTTCACAACAAAAACGTGCTACAAGCAGAAATACTATGTTTTTTTTAAGAAGAAAAAAATGAATGTTTTTTTGTCTATAGTTTTTCTAACCTATTCAACATTGCATAGGTTAAGCTCCAATAATACACTAGACTCACGCTGACGCACGAGTCATATCGATAGCAATAATAGACAAAGAAATATGAAATAATATAATATAATAATGCAATGGCATAGTTTATTTTATAGTGAAACGTCTACTCTGCAAATATAACATAATATAATATTGTCATTTGACAAAAAAAAAAAAAGGTTCGATACTTTGCAAATATTTTCAAAATGACCATATATCAGAAAAATGATATTACACAACGAAATAGTACACACATATGGAAAACTTCTTTATAAACCACGTTCGACCGACGGAATAATTTTTTATCTATGTTCGTGACACTCTAACTTTTAATCCCAACCTGTGATTAAGAAGCCCTAAAGTAATAATTGTGTTGAGAAATTTAAGAGTATGAACATCATCCGCTTGAGAAATTCGGGAGTATGAACCTCATCCGCGTTTTATAACTCTATGTAGTATTTTAATATTACTTTACGTTAGTTAGTATGATTTGAATTAAAAAATCTTTAAAGAATATAAAAGAGTACTTAATTTCCAAGATAGCTTCCAACATTACAATCCCCACCACCCATCTTATCAAACTATGTCAATTCAACCTGCATCACACGTCAAAATTCAAAATTCATACATTTAAGACCCAGTTATTTCAGATTTTTCATTGAAATCTTATTTTATTGAACTGAAAAACATCAATTTCCGATGCACCCACTAAAATCTAAAAAATAACAAAATTCAACATACAACACTTGGATACACCCATTAAAAAATTCATGCGAAAAAACCGGGATTGTCAGTAAAAATAATCGAAGTTGAATAACACTAATAACGGATCCTTCAAAATTAAAATAAAAATGAAATCAATATATATAAAAATAAATAATACAGATACGAATATGAACTTGAGACAGAGAGTGAATAGCGTACCTTAGACGAAAACAAAGGGGGAGAGAGAGGTTCTTTACTTCAGTTGTTGTAAAGGAATTTCTAGGGAGAGAAAAAGTTGCAGAGAGAGAAGGAGAGAGAAAGAGGGAGAGGAGGGAAAGAAGAGAAAATGGAGTGGCGCCGTCTATTCTGACGCTGTTAAATTACAAGTACTTTCTCTGATGTAATAGTCACGGCGTTTAAATACATCCGTCGTTTTATGGGAATTAGGCCACATCTTATTGTTTATGAACTCCATTCATCTTTAAAAGGTCTTGATAACCGATGTCTCGCTCTAGTTAACAACATATTTTTGCAACGTGGATTTTTTCCATGACATGATTTTTTATTGGGAAATGCTAACCAATGCCCCGGGGCATTGGTTAAGGATATGAAAAAAGAAATTATATAGTAGTTAATGCATTGAAATTGTGTAATTAATTTATAATAAAGTCAAAAACAGTTTCCTTTTATGGTAATAATTCCCTTTTATGGTATGCTTAACCAGTGCCCAGGGGCACCGGATAGCAGGACCCTTTTTTATTTATAAGGTTTTATTAAACAGTATCTTTAGTGTTGATTAAGAAATCTATAAATAAAAGATTTGTTTTCAAAATATAAGTTTTGATTTTTGATTAAGTAATGAATACACTACTTTTAATAAAAAAATGTCTTGTGTTAATTGCTTAATCAATACCTTAATAACACTATTTAACATTCTCCTTTTTTATATTAAAAAAATTGTTTTTCCTTAAAAATTATTTTTCCTAACATAAATTGAGAGACTAAAATATAGGGAAAAAAATGAATCATTTTACCCCATAGCCATACAGTCAAGGAAAATAGCCTAGAGGTCCAATTTTTTCTTGATTTTAGTCTTTTTATAATAAAGATGGGAAGGAGTTGCTTAAAAAATTCATAATTCATAATTCATAAAAATAAAATCATAATTCATTATCTCCTATTTTGAAAATTCCATAATTTTACAATGAAGGTTTTATCATGTTTTTAAAAAATGGGGGAACGAAATTTCGCCACCACTTTGAGCAATCAATTAACTTACTCGACCTTCTTTTGGATTCGCTTGCAACACTTCATCCATAAATAGACGAACTATCCCCCCCGACACCTCATCTTTTGGCGCTATTTCAAACAACCACTCAAACACCAATTCAATAGGAATCCATAGACAACAAACTCCGACAGATTTAGCAGCGAAGACGATATAAGAAACCCAAATCTTGAAAACGATCAGATCTAAGATCTTCAAAACAGAATTGATACATATCTAAAAACGGACAAGATGAGAAAGAAAGACCCTCATAAGTGAACAACAAGCACATTCCCAAATCCACATACATGGAGCTAAGATTAGAGAGCTACCTTGATTGGGGTTTAGGAGTGGTGACAAACCACTGCCACGAAGATGTGTGCACCGCCATCGACTTAAATGGTATATCTCAAATACATGTAGATAGTCAAGATTGTAGTTTATTATATACTTGTTTTTATGTTGAAATATGTGATCTCCTCCCTTCATAGGTTAAAAAAACTAGTGTAAATTATACTCTCTTGACCACTTAAAAATGTTTGAATTACAATCTTCTTCCTTAATAATCAAGTATGCGTTAGACTTTAATCCATTTTAGCATAAATAAATATTTTTATTTTCTATCTTTTAGACACTAATTAAGAAAAAATAAGTTCATTTCTTTATTATTTAAAAGATAATTAAATTTGAATATTTTATTATTAATTTATAATATACAGTGTAAAATTCTTTTTTAAATAGCGATATTCTATCAGCTATAGTCTCTTAATTTATAATTTACGATTTAAAAATCATTTTTAAATAGATATTTTATCAACTTTAGTATTTTTTCACATATTTTAATT
>Ga0228710_1009366_pt1 | contig 13620 bp, 10 predicted proteins | sample MedpolnodulmetaG_FD_177995 | JGI IMG/M metagenome (GOLD analysis project Ga0228710, IMG submission 177995) | Root nodule microbial communities from Medicago polymorpha collected in Santa Monica, California, United States - pink nodules | ecosystem: Host-associated > Plants > Roots > Nodule...
AGGTTTTCGAAGTATTAAATTATTACTGATGCTGGTGGCTCAGAAAAGATCAGGGACTTGGGTGGACTTGGGTTGTTGTATGTGTAAACATTAAAATTTATATTTTATTTTAATTTAATCCAATACGGTTTTCTTCTCAGGGCAATACCCTGTTGGTGAGTAAAATTGTCCCTAATTTGTTAAATAATTTACTGACAATCGATATGACTATAAGCCTATAACAAATTGCTTCTGATAACTTTTTCAAAAACTAATAAACAATAAGAAGCCCAGAAAATAAAAGAAGGACGTGAACGCCATTTGATTAATGTTGTTTCCACATCAAAGGATGCTAGGAAACACCATGAAAATACAAAAATAACCTCATCAGCAGTTAACTGCCGATGGGAATTCGGGTTAAATTTGTTATTTGATGGTGTTTCTTAGCCTTCTGCAGAGTGTAAACAGCAATTAAATGTACAAACATGTTCATACATTATATCTCTACTCTACATGTCTCTCACTGAAAAATAAAACGATGTATTAATAACATTACTCTTAAAGTAGTTTTTGTTAAACCAGTCAAAATATCTGTTTATCATGACAAACTTCTTCCAATAGTTGTCATGCATCTCCCATGTAAGAATCATGCCATGATTACATTTATACACTTAAATGGACAACATAGCCAAATATGCTTGGCCATTAATACTAATACACAATTATGATAGTAATAATAATTAGACGATGATGTGGTTAGCTTGAATTAAGGTAATTAATTTATGCGTTTTTGCCTACAAAGGTCTGACCAAACTGCCAACCCTTGGGGGCAATACGTTCAGAGGTGATACACCTGCCATCACTTGTCGTCACCTTGAAGGTCAATGTCTCTCCAGTTAACATGGCACCAGTCTCCCATTTCTCACCCCAATTTCTCTTCAAGTCTGTCCATGTCAGCTTGTCTTCACCCTTCACTTGCACTTTTACCACATCACCTGCTCCTCCAACATTCGACACTTTAATTAGGTTGAAGTAAGGATTCCCTGTGATCGTGAAATGAATACCTCCCTGCCTCTTGCATGGTACCCTGAATAACCACACACACACACGAGAAAAAGACATTAAGTACTTTGGATTTCCTTTTACTTGTAATTTTGATTGATAAAAGAGAGTAGGTAAAGTATAATGGAACATAATGATACCATGAAAGTACTAGAAAAAAGAAATAGAAAAATTTAGGGTTAATAGTGTTTTACCTCCTGTAATATATGTCATTTTCAGTTTTACCCCCTGTAAAATATTTTTGTTTTGATTTACCCCCTAATAGGTCATTCAAAAACCTATTTTTTTATTTTTTTTCTTCAGAAATTCTGGTTTTTGAATGACCTATTAGGGGGGTAAATCAAAACAAAAATATTTTATAGGGGGTAAATCAAAAAAAATATTTTTTAGGGTGTAAAACAAAAAATGACCTATATTACAGGGGGTAAAGCACCATTAACCCAAAAATTTAAGTTGTATACATTGTCAATTTACAATTTTTTTACACGCATTCAACAACATCAACAACAACCAAGCCTTATCCCACTAAATATGGTTGGCTACATGGATACCACTTTGTGATGTTAGTTTCTAAAATTTCTCTTAGAACATTCTATACGATTCATAGAAAATAGTCTAAAAAAACCAATGAAAATTAAAAACAATATGAAATCCATCTCTAATTTCGTTATTAATTAAGTTCAGTGATTCTCTGAAAAAAAAAGTTTTGTGATGAAACTAGATACTAATTTTAGTATTTAAGCTTCTTTTGATCAAAATTTTAGTATTTAAACTAAAATAGAATGAAATAGAATACCGGCCATATTTATTCCATCAATATAATACCTTAATTTTTGTTAAGTTCTATTTTGGTGTAGAAATTATCAACTCTTCGACTCGATTATTTACCACTTCATATTGCAAGGATAATAATAGATTATCCAAGTCCAAAAGAATGTGATGATAACTATGTATGAACATTTATGTATGTTACCTGCGATATCGGACTGGTATAATTCCAGCTTTGTATTCAGCAATTTTAAGATAAGCAGGTTTGGCTAAATCAAAGTGCTCACGTGGTGGGTTGCACCATCCTCCATTTTCACTTGATTGGGCAAAATTGGGAGGACAAAGGTCTGTTGCCGTCACTTTAATAGAGGCTTGCCCTGGCTTACACCCTTGAGGAGAGTCCACACATCTGATTTCATAACATGCACCACATGCTTTACCTTTGTTGAACAAAACTGTGCTCACTGCTGCTGTGTCTAGGCCATAACCATCTTTAACCACATCCTCATATCCACACGCTCCACCTACAATATTATTAACTTATAATTTATTTATATTCTAAAAAATTCTCCAACCTAAAATGACAACTTATAAAGTAAACCATGCATGTTTGCATATAAGGAGTACTTGGAATGATACAACTTAATCGAGATCTTGAGTTCAATTTCGAGCATGGAAAATGCATTGGTGAAGAGATCATTTTGACGCCGATTTATAGGTTTTGAACAACTCAAGATTGTGGGGATATGCCGATAATTTATATGAAAAAAATTTGTATAACATGCTAAAGCATATTTTGCAAAATCCTCCAAAGATCTTTCCTCGATGAGATTAGTTATTGGATTAATCTCATAGTTGAAATATTAACGTTCTTCGACCTTACAAGAGTTATCTAATTTTATTATTTTTTTGAGTCATGAATTTTGTTACTAATTATTTTTTCTATATAATGGATTAATCATGAATTTTATTACTAATTTTATTATTATTTTTTCTATATAATGGATTAATTTAATAATGCACATTGATCAGCATTAGTAAATGTTCATACCAAATGTTCCTGAGCCTCCCTCATAGAAAGTCGCATGTGCTTGCTTCCATTTACCAGCTAAAAGCATGTGGCGGTTTTGATTTGGGGTACTAATCAGATTTTTAGGTCCAATATTATTATGAGCTGCATTTTTCCATGAGGAGTTGATGCTTGCATGGACATTATGAAGTGAAAAAGCAACAAGAAAGAGCAATAATGAAGTCACAAGAGGTCCCGAAGAGAATGCCATGATAAGAGATTTCAAAATATTTTGGTGTTTTTGTGCTTCTTTTTTCTAGATTTCCTCCTAGGTTATTGATTTTGGTGAGTTTTATGGTGCAAGATTTTACTTGGTTGTTTAAGAGGTATGTTTTAAGTTTGGGATATTGCATTAGGAAGATCGAGCTTTTTTCTCGCAGATAGTTACGCAAAATGGTAATTAATTATGAGAGCTGTCCATTGATAACAATGGCTATAATTAATTAAAAGGTTCATGATTTCTATTGTTCCTCACCAACCTTGGCTATAAATGGAATATGTTTAATAAAGTCATCAAACAATTTCTTTTCATAGGTACTGATCAATCCTTTCTTTCCGATCTCAGCTCAAACAATTGAAAACAAAACTATACTTTTTGTTGATAAATTCATTCCATTAAAACATTCATCACCAGAGCATCACAAACATTCAATCTATCAACCTTTTATTTTGAAGAAATTAATAATGTGTAGCTTTGTTTTTTGACAAGTATTAATATAAGCTATCAAATAAAAATGAAATTTTATAGAAATAAATAAATAAAAATTAAATTAACAAAAAAAAATTAGAGAAAAAAAAATGAAATTTGTAAGACGAACTGCAAACATTTTTTTTAAAGGAATTACAAACTTTTTTTTTTAAACTCATTCATTGCCTGTGTAAAATCAACTCATAAATTTAACCGTTGCATTTTACCTTATATCTATATCTATACTATATATAAAGAAAAAATTACCCCTTTTAGCACTTTTGTGTTGTACTTTTCTTTTCAAAAATATCCTCAATTTTCAATACAAATAACACATGTAACAAATAGATAAGAATAAATTTAAATATTAAAACAATTGTAACAAACACCGAATATATATTTTTTTGTTTTTTTTTCCTTTATTTCAAAAGTGTAACAAACTATATGAGTATATTTATACTTACTTTTCATCATTCTAATTATACTCTTAAACAACTTTTTCTATAATAAAATTGTTGTTGGTGTCATTAAAAAAAGAATTTAGATTGTATTTTTTTTGTTATATTGTATTATTGTTGATATCATTAAAATAGATAATCATGGTTAGTTTGATTTTTTATAACTTGAAAGCAACAAACATTTATATATTTTTAATTTTAACCAAAATCAAAATTTCATAAAAAAAAACATCGTTCATCATTTTCAAACGCTAACGCAATAAAAAGAGCGGAAAGACGGGCACGAGATTGCCCGTCTTTTCGCTAGTTATATATAAGAAAACTACCCCTTTCAGCTCTTTTGGGCTGACTTTTTCTTTCCAAAAATGTCCTCAATTTTGAATACAAATAACACATGTAACAAATAAATAATAATATATAAATATATAAAAAAAAAAATATAACAAACAATATATATATATATATATATATATATATATATATATATATATATATATATATCTGTTTTTTCCTTTATCATTTAAAAAGTGTAACAAGTTAGATGAATATTTATACTTACTTTTTCATTATCTCAATTATACTCTTAAACAACTTTTTATTATTATAGATCGTTATTGATGTCATTAAAAAAATAGAATATATTTTTTTTGTTATAGTGTTGGTGTCATTGAAGTAAATAATCATATGATTAGTTTGGTTTGTTATAACTTGAAAACAACAAACATTTATATTTTTAGTTTTAATCTAAATTAAAATTTCATATAAAAAACACTTTTAATAATTTTCAAACGTTAGCGCAATAAAAAGAACGGAAAGACGAATACGTGAGTGCCCATCTTATATAGCTAGTTGAAATAATGTAGATATTTGTATATAACAAATATCATCAATAATTCAAAATTTCTAACTTAATTATAAATAAAAAACCAACGGGAACATAATGCTGTTAATAGAGAAAAAAAATAAATCGAATATGAAAACTAGTATAATAAAAATCAATATTTTATTAAAAAAATTCATTTAGGTTTAATCGATTTTACCGAGTTCACTACAAGTTCAATCAAACAAACTCGGTTTTCATTTCTGAATTTACAGCCTAGTCAACCTAAAATTTATGCCTCATTGAATCATACAATTTCACAAGTTAACTCACGATTTAACAATCTTGAATCTAAGTATTGATCATGCACATGTGTTGTGCACATACGAGAACCTTTGTATAAACCCACTCAGGTTAATATTAGCCAATTTAAGAGGGTTAATTTAGCTTTTTTTTTTAAAAAAAATCATTTATTTACAAAATGATATGTAAATTTATCAGGTTAAAATCCACGGTATGGCATATCCTTAAACAAACAAAAAATACCCTTGTATTTGGGACATTGAGTTGATCAAATACCAAAGTAGCATAATGCATTTTATCATATGAAGCAGAAATTTGACTTAGCTTTATGATTAGTAATTTGACCAAAACGAATTTTTCTAGCATGGATTTGTTTCAGTAGCTTGAAATTGCTGCAGCTTTGAAGAAATACACGAGCTTCTTCTGAACCAAACCTTGTTCATGAGGGTCTCAAGTAAGGTGTGTTAACATGTTCAGTCACCATTTGATTTGACTTTATTAGTTTTTTTTTTTAATTTTTAAATATGAATATTCAATGTGGCCAAGTGACACGTCACTAAAACTGCCAACATACTCAACGCAAAATTGTAGCGGAGAGCTACAGAATTAGAAATGGAGTAAACTTGATAGTGAAAATCGCACAAAAAAATTAAGGGAGACAAAATTGTACAATTGAAAATTTTGAGGAGTAAAAGTGCAATCAAACCTTTTAAAAAATTAACAATTTTAAAGGTTGCGTACGAAATTTCGATATATGCCAAGATTGATGCGAAATGTTCGGAATTTTTTTTGGAAAATATTCGGAAGGAACTTAGTTATCAAGAACAGAGGAATGTATCTTATTTAATTATGAGAAGTAAATAAAATATCCAGCTACACTAAAAAAGAGCTCGTATAAGACTTATTTTTATGTATAGATAAAGTTTTAAAACAAAATATGAAACACCAGTATAATCCATAATCTAAACTTTCAATAAAATACTATTTTCTTGAACTTTGCAACCTATTCCGCTTACCATGTGTAATGTGTTCAATATGATATATTCAGTTGTGAGTAAGAGTTATACATTAGATAAAAAAGGTTGATGTTGAACATTATATTATATAATTAAATGAGATGGTATGTATATCTAATGTCTTATGATTTTGAGTGAGTATGTCGTGCCAATTCACTTGTATGATTGCTCTCAGTCATGATGATTTCTTAGTTTCCCCTCATGACTCAAATGTGGTATTGGTATACATCAATCAAATCATTGTATCGATAATCTTCCAAACAATGTGGTGGTTGGACAACATGTTATGTTGATCTTGTGCCAACAACGGTGTAAGTGTATGTGTATATAAAGCATCCGTTTGAGGTTTAACAATCCCAAATTAATGAATAAACTCACATTTGAGGTGGATTATTGGTCTATCAAGTGTGACCAAGACTCCCACATTAGACGAAAAAAACTGTAGACATTGTTAATCATCATATAAGTAAGTCAACTTGTATATCTTTTTTTTTAATGGCAAAATATATTATATATAAGGGGATTAAATCTCAAGTATTACACCAAGAAGAGAAAATAAAAACACTAAAAATCCTCAAAGAAAAACCACCAACACCCTCAAAATGCCGAATCCCCTAACAACAACTCCTCAAAGAACCAACACCGCCAACAATGATCAAATAGACATCCGATAGTGATTTTGCTTCAAACGTTCAACTTCGACCACCACTCAAGTTCTGGTCTATCGGAGAAGACATCACAACAGCCTAAAAGGACATGAGACACAAACTTGCTCCCGACCTCGAATCAAAAGTGATCAACCCACAAGACTCCCGACACAAGTCAAAAAGGCACCCTTCAACTCACGAACCACCAGAGCAGACACCTTAACCTGTCCAAAAACCCGATGCCAAAATCCAAAGATAGAGAAAAGACGGAACAGTAGCGTGAAACGAACCAGCTCGAACATAAACAAATCAAAACAAGCCACCAAAACAATCTACATCACCACCATCTGAATAGACCGGCGCACACTCCAACCTTCGGCTAGACAACCACAATCCTTGCGACGATGAACGATCTGAGAGTTGGGAGTTGCGAAGAAGGAGGATTAATCGTGAATGACCTGCACCTGCTGACAAATGAGCAGTCAGGAAGGCATAAGGTGCAATAAACGACTACTCTGTCAACACGAAGCATCTGCACACCTAGCTCTTTCGAGCAGCAACAACCAAGCAACCAAATCCTAATCCAAGAGCAGGAGGCCTCTAGCGGCAAGGCTCTGAGGAACAAAACGACAACACCGACAAAACACAGCCCCCGACAACACACTGAAACCGACCCTGAGAAGAAAGTGAACCACCAAAAGGCTGAGGGAGATCTAGGAAGCCTCGACCCCAGACCCTTGACAGAACACAACACCTAAAACACAACAAGACAGACACAGACACAATAGAAAGACAGCTGAACAGAGAACCACCAAGAGGCTGATGGAGATCTAGACAACCTCGACCCTAGTCCCTTAACAGAACACGACACCTAAAACACAAACACAAACAGAACCAAAAAAAAACAACTAAGCACATAGAAGATCCGGAGCTTCGAAACACGACCAAAACCCCCTCGCCACCGCCAAACTCGACCAGCACCACCCCAACACCACCAAACACACCAGATCTGGAACAAGACGAAACACAACCACCGACCGGTACTCGACCCGACCCACGAACGTAGAACAACAACCTCATCCCTAACCGACACGGTGGAGACCTGCAACAAACATCAACCCAGTCGGCCACAGAGCAAAACCACCACCCTAGAGAAGAGGAACCGGAACCGCTGCAACACAACCAACGAAGGAAAACGTCGTCGCACTCAACAACCAAGCCACGACGGAGATGGTGACAACGAAGGAAACCGCCGTTGAACACAACAACCAAGCCGCAGCGGAGATGGTGACGGAAGCTAATGCTGAAAACGGCCGCCGAAAAGGGAGGTACCAGGAACGACACCACAAACCACGGAACCACCCAAACAGTTGTTGTGTCCAAACAGATCTGAAGAAGGTCAACAGACAAAATTGAAAAGGGGATACTAGACAGATGCGGGAGCATCCACTAATAGATCTGGACATGCTAAAGCTAAGCCTCTCAAACCAGCTGCCGTGAAAAGCCATAAACCGCAGATCAAGACACTTTGATATGGCGGCACCACTGTGATATGCATAGATCCAACACCTACTGAGATAAGGCGGCACCACCTTCCTAAACAACTCGAAACCGCAGCAAACATATGATATCCAACTAACTTTTATGATTGCTCTTGATTCAATGTGATGATCTTCTACCTTCCCCTAACGAACCAACAGACTCTAGTTTTTCATGTGACAAAAACAATCAACCTATTTTAGTTTTACGAAGACTATGCGACCAATCTAATTCATTTGGGACCAACTTGATACTTTTTTAAATACAAACACCAAGTGAGAGACGGTGTTCAGCCACGTATAACATCTTACTGGACCAGACTAGTGAAAGCATAACTGTTAAACGGCATGAAATTCACGTTCCAATATATTATGTGGATGAAATATTTTGGTGATGAACCAACCGACAAGTAGCAGCAAGCATTGTGTGATACTATTTAGTTTCTTCAGTGGGTAGGGATGAGTGGTTAGGATTTTACCTAAAGTATATACGTATTTATTTTATTTGATTTATTTATGTTCAATGAATCATTTAGCATATCGATAGGAAAAGATTATGAATGTTTCATGTGAACTATTTATTTACTCACATGGCAAAAATACTAGATACCAAGACAAGCTCAACAACACAAATATCCATCATAAAATATACACGTTATTTGGAGCCAAAATTTAATTTCCCTCAAATATGAATAATTTTTTTTTTTGAAGAGACCCTCAAATATGAATAATTAATATTAATGTCTACCAAAAAATAGTCTTACATAAGTTTTTATTCCTCTTAAAAAATTTATTTATTTATTTAAAATGAACATTGCGGACAAAATTGCATGAATTTAATTCATTCATAAACACAAATACTATAAAAAAAAAAAATACGTAATCATCATATTATTAAAATATAATCGACTTATTTGTCAAAAAGAAAAAAATGATCGACTTTTATCATAATTACTTTCAAAATCATGCATATGAGGTTATAATTTTTTTTACCGCAAAATATTTTACGTTGATGGTGTATGAAAATTAAATTCAAATCACACATGTCCATGACGTAGGCTGCATATTCCTATTAGTATCATCTTGCATAAACTACGTCTTCAAACACTAGTAAGTGTTTTTATTTTGCATAAATACGATTCCTTCGATATTTTTTTGAAAAAAATAATGTAAACACTAAAATTATATATTTAGTGAATAGTGATAAAACTTTGCTCAAAAACTAAACCGAAAATAAAAAAATAAAAAATCCCCTCGTTTCTAGTTTTGTTAGTCAGTGTTTAGATACGCGTTTGCCAAGGCAATGTTGCGTTCCAATGCACTCTCACCGCTAAAGGCCTAAAGCTACTATACACTGCTTCTGCGTTACCATGATTTTAAACGTGATTTTGGGTGAATTGGACGTCAATCCAAACAGACCATTAGAAAATCTTGTCCACAGTAGTACATAGTAATTAACCATCCAAAATACAAAGGAAACAATTGGCATAATTGATAATCAATTGTACAGACACATTAATAACAATTTAAAAGGCATGTGTTCTGACTTCTAAGCATAACAGTGGATATTTGCTAGACATTAACAGTTACACATTAAGGTTCAATAATCATTATTAATTAGGCATATAACATGGTGTGGAGAACATAACATATTAGTAAATACTAAGTTTCTTGCTTGTACATGAATGCACATGCTATTGGAGACATACCACTTCAACCAACAACACTATTTGCCCTCAAGTGGCACCATTACTGGGCTGAAGTTGTTATCAATGTTGTTAGCTTCTTTTGATGATGAAGAGGTATAAGGTGCTTTGCTACGTACTCTTTATTAAAGAAACAAAAATAGAATCAATCAAAAAAAAAAAAAAAATCAGAATATAACAATCAATTACAACAATGGAAATTCTAAATATGACATGTTGCTAGGTAGTCCTACCTGATTCTCCTCTTCTCAAGAAACCTTTGAAGTGACTGTCTGCGTGCTAATGGAAATTCTGAAGACAAAATATTAACCAAAAGCCATAGAAGATTTAAATTAGTATCATATTGATGAATATATAATTACTTGATGAAGAAGTAGTAATATAATGAAAGAGATAGCACCTTGCATCCTGCAAATGGAACTCTTCTCAGGAGCAGGAAAACCAACTGATGGGGGAGAAGGCAAATTGTCAGAGTTTCCTTGTGGAGAAGAAGGTGTGGTACTGGAAAAGAGTGAATTGAAGGGAATTCCACTCTTCATTTCAGAAGACTTAGCATTGGCAGAGGCCATCATCATTATCTCATGCACCTAAATTGTTAATAAGCAAAGAATTAATAAAGTAAACTAGTGAAGTGCTGGAATATCATTTTTCAACAGGTAGTGTTTACCTTTTCTGCAGGAATTCCATCATATACACACATACTTCCATTGTAGAGGATGGCAAACTGAGTTGTACCAGGACTCATTGCATTTAGTCCAGATGTTGACAATGGCCTGAAGAGGAAAGAGGCAAAAAAGCACTTATGAACTCTGTATTGCTGAGAAATGTATCTATTGTTTGGTGAAATCTCTACATCTAAGTTTAAGTTTGTTTTTGTGGGATTTGGTTTGTCTGCAGCCACAAACGAACCTCGTGACTGCGTGTCAACCAATCTAGATTATCCAATCAAGATCGGATGGTCTGGATTTTACACTTGACACTTTAGATTAATATAAAGAGATCAAAATTTGCAATGAAATATGGATTATCTTATCGTGATCGGACAGTCCGGGTATGGATTATCCAAATCGACTAGTTTGATTCTGAAGTATGCAGCTCGAATGGTGAGTTAAGAGAAATCAAAAGTGCTTAAAGTAGGAGGTCTAGGATCTGAACCCTTAATAATATTTGCCTATAAAAAAAGTGGATTCTTAAACCGAAAGTGAGTTAAGGGAAACCGAAAGTGCTTTAAGTAAGAGGTCAAGGATTTAAACCCTAAAAACTAACATAATCACTAACTAATGTTTTCATTTTGCCTATATAGAAAAGTAGGTTCTTGTTGTCATGTTGGTTGAGAGACCAAAATAGAAAAATATCAAGATCTAAATTATTTGAGTCAAACCCAACAATCCTATAACAAGAATTGAATACAAATTGATTGCTATCTTTCTAGTAGACCACCGAAGTATCTATAGTCCTTTTTTCAGTAAATCAAGATTATGGGTACATAATTATTATGTTTAGTTGGAGAATATTTATGATTCATATCTGCTGGCAACAGCTCTCTTGGTCTCAGATCTGATTTAGTATGTAAATTAAACTAGACCCCTTCTCTAAACTAATTTCCATCTCAAGTTTATAATAAACATAATCCCAAAGATGGTTCAAAGTTCAAACATTCTTAGGAAACTTGTTGTGCTTACAAGCTCATTCCTTTCAATTTTTTCTAATACATAATCTATGATTCCTATGCTTAATAAAATCCCTTTGAGCCGAACTCTAGATTACTAAAACCAAAAATACATTATATGATGTGATATGAGTTATGAGAGAATTACCAGTTAGCAGCAGAGAAATGCTTGACTGACTCTTGATCACTGATGCTGTGAATGTCAACAATCATGGCTAAGGCTAAGAATAAACTGAAGAAAAGATAACTCAAATTAAACAAGCAAATGGTTTGTATGGTTAGGGAGAGTTATTTGAAAGCTGAGTTTAGTTGAATTGTAGTATTGTACTTGCAACTCTCTCATTGGTTGTGTTCTTGTGGGTCCCTCTCCTCTGCAACAACTGAGACATTTATTTGTCTATTTTATTACTTAACAAACATGAGTTTTTTGTGCTTCAATTCTTTACTTCTTTATAAAGATAGATAGTACTATTTCACTTTCTTTTAAAATTGTAGTTGATTGTTGATTGTTTGTTTCTTCTTCTTTCATGTTACATCCTATTGAAATCTCTACTATGACCTTTGGAATTAATATTATTTTCATTCATTTTTATTATGAAATATATTTATTATTTTTTTCAAATTTGTATTCTACTTGGCAAAGACTAGTCTGAACTTAAGGAAACACAATTTTATTTTGGATATCCAATTGTTTTTTCTTACGAATGATATCCAAATGTTATAGGATCCATCTACTACATTTTATGATTTTCATTTTCACTTTTCAACTGATAAATATATGAGAATATAGATCTTATATTTTTGTTTTTCATCTTTTCTCTATCTCTATTTCAATTGCTTGCTACATGGGAGTTGGTTCTCCTTATTAACAAATAACATAAATTTTAAGAAATAAAACAAATAGCGTGCCGACAACACATTCTCGTTAACTTCCTTAGTAACTGCCATATTTTGTTGTAACTTTCTATTCTATTTTAACAATTGTACTTGTCGGTTTTTTTTTGCTAATAAAATACATATCAATTTAATTGAAACATTGTTTTTGACCAACAATTATTCGAAACATTAGTATGTGGAAAACCACAAGAGCAAGAAAAAGAGGGAAGCAGAGGTAGAGGATCCATGGTGTTGATGGACTATAGTTGATCGAAGAGCTGTGTTATTCGAACAACTATTTGTATGACAATTTATGAGGTATTGACACAAACATTAAAGCAATAAAGAAAGAAAGTAAAAACAAAATGTGAATATAAAAGAGAAAGTCGTCACAAAAGTTGTTAAAAAATTGTTGTACAAGTATCATTTCTCTCGATCGAAATGCATTCACTTCGACATTTATATTTTTATAGTTTTTTTCCATATAATAAAAATAATTTTATTATGTTATCTTAATCTTAACTCAGTTGGTTGGTAGGAACTACCATAATATATGCAAAAACTAGAGTTCGAACTTCGGACACTCCACTTTTTTTTTTAAGGAGACACACTACTTATTTATTTTAAGAGATGAATTTCTAACCACTAGATTACTTGATAAAAAAATTATTTAATTGTTTCGTGTTCCTCTTCCATGTGTTTGATTTGTAAAACATTAAATACTAGATAGAACATGATAAAACAAAATTGAATTGGAGAGATAATGGATCCGTTTGTTTAAGATTTTTTTTTCAAAAAACATATATTTTTTTCAAAAAACATATATTTTTTTTCAAAAAAATCACTTTTTTCATTTTTAAGTGTTTGTTTAGGATTTTTAGAAAAATCATTTTATCAAAAAAATCTATTTTGATCATAAAATGAAAAACTATTAGAATTAACTTTTCTCAAAATCTTTTTTTTTTTCAACAACAAGGAGGTAACATGTACAAGTTAAAACTCTTTTTTTTTTTTAAAAAAA
>Ga0228710_1009368_pt1 | contig 13617 bp, 1 predicted proteins | sample MedpolnodulmetaG_FD_177995 | JGI IMG/M metagenome (GOLD analysis project Ga0228710, IMG submission 177995) | Root nodule microbial communities from Medicago polymorpha collected in Santa Monica, California, United States - pink nodules | ecosystem: Host-associated > Plants > Roots > Nodule...
TTAGCACTAAACCAACCGAGAAAAGTCTCTTCTTCATTTTATATAAGAAAGATGGGAATTAACCAGATTTATTTGACAATTTAAACGTCTTGGGGGCTTGCAGATTGCTTAAGGGATACCACATTCTCGTAGGAAGTCAGTGAGGGGGTATCCTTTCCTCCTAGATTCAATGGTCACCCTAAGTAGTGCTGCAAAACATATAAGTTAAAAGACACCATCTTCACGTAGGAAGTCAGCGAGGGGATATCCTTTCCCCCTAGAGTCGACAATGTCTCTTAGTTTTGCATTTGATTTCATTCCCTCTTTTAGAAAGATTTTTGGAAGATACCTTTTTATTAGAAAAACACCACCTCCTCGTAGGAAGTCAGCGAGGGGGTATCCTTTCCCCCTAGATTCAGTGATGTCTCTTTTGTAATTATTTATGCTTCCGCCCCACTTTGATTTATCTTTTTATTTTCCACACAAACTCAAACTAATTTTACTTTAAAGACTTTTAAGGGTTAATGTACCACTAAAATTAGAACGTACTCCTTAAAATACCTATTCATACACTTGCTCAAGGAATGCAACTTGTGCTTTTCTCATTGGAGAATTATTTTCACAATAAAACAAGATGTGGGTATAGCAAGAACACTTAAAACACAAGAATTCACTTTCATGTACAAGAAACAACCATCTTAGGTTAGTGTCCATGGATATAATCAATTAAAGTGACCACAGAGGGACTTAGCTAATTGACAGGTAACAATGATGAAAGCTGGTGGTTCAAACCACCACTTATATATCATCCTCTAATTTGTGACGATGCTTCAACAATATAATTGTTTTTTTCTTAAATTAAAAATAAAATTGTTTTAAAGATGTATTTGGCGTGGGAGCAACACCAAACCCAACCAAAATATTAATCACAAATGATTAACAAAATCTAAAGAAAGGTAACAGTGATGAAAGCTGGTGGTTCAAACCACCACTTATATATCATTCTCTAACTTTTGACCATGCTTCAACAATAAAATTGTTTTTTTCATAAACATAAAATTGTTTTAAAGATGGAGCTGGCGTGGGGGCAACACCAAACCCACGAAAGAATAGTGATAAAAGCTGGTGGTTCAAACCACCACTTATTTATCATTCTCTATGCCCTTGCCAACTGTTGAAAAAAAATTAAAAGCTCAAGGGCACTTAAGTGCCGTTTATATTCGAAGTTTTCTACCTAAAATTCAAGTTAATGAAAAATATCAAAATTTCAGCAATTAAAGACAGGGTCAGTTGTATCAATTAAACCCACATCCATGCCCCTCATATGGATGGTATAAATAGACTCCACTCAATACATTAAATTTTACACTTTTTAATTATTTAAACTATTCATTAACGTTTTTTAAATATTTATACCACTCATCTAAAACTTTAGAATGGATCCCATCAAACATTACAATATCTCTTACATTTATATTTTATATTTTTTTATCAAAGAAAACAGAAAAACCAACATTGCAGTGCCATAATGCTATTGGAAAATGTGATACCACAGCATGCAGCAGGCGACGTGTATGCTCTAAAGTTCATGTAACACAAAATGGAAACCACAGAAATAAGTAATAATGTAATGGACCTGACATTATCATTAATTTTATTGTCATTTTGCTATATATGGCATGTCCGAGTATTCTCGTTCTATACCCAAAAAAGATAATAAATGGCAAGTGTTTTAAGCTTTTTTGAAAAAGTTAATTTTGATTTTAATATTTGATTCATTTTTAAATTGTTGATTACTGATTAATGATCAATAGTAATTCATCTGATAATGCTTGCAACATCTTGGACTTACAGGTACTATTTTATCATTGGTATCTTTAACATGCAAACAGATTTGATGATATTATGTGATAGTCTTAAGTGTTACACTTTGTGGGGTGTTACACTTAAAACAAGGTAGGATAAAATTAGATTAAGTATAGTCTTGTTAATCTGATGAATTGATGATACTATGGGAACTGAACTTTTAATGCCACTGTACAAACAGTGGAGTGTTACTCACTACACTTTTGATGTTATAGTGTTAACTTCATCAGAAAAGTTATTTTCACGACTTCACCATAGAATTTTCCTATATATATACATCTCCGACTCTTGAAAAAGAAAATCACGGATCAATAAAAAGCAAAAAATGGCAAACGAAAATCCCATTAAGATCCTCCTTGTCTCTTTTCCATTACAAGGACACCTAAACCATCTTGTTGGTCTAGGAAAATCTCTTGCTGCAAGAGGTGCATCTATCATCTTCACCACAACTGAGACAGCCGGCAAAAACATGCGAGTTGCTAACAAAATTGTTGACAACTTTGCATATCCAATTGGTGATGGTTCCATCACATTCGAATTCTTTGACGATGGTTTACCAGAAGGTGATCATTCAGCCTTTAAAGCTGTTGAACACTACTCAGAAATTGAGGTTATTGGGAGACAATTCATTTCTCAAATGATCAAGAATCATGCTGATTCAAACAAACCATTTGCATGTATCATAAACAACTATTTTTTTCCATGGGTTTGTGATGTAGCTAATGAACACAATGTTCCTTCTGTTTTATCATGGACTAATTCCGCTGCTGTTTTCACCACTTACTATAACTATGTCCACAAATTAGTACCTTTCCCTACAAATGAAGAACCTTATATTGATGTTCAACTCATCCCTTCTATAGTTCTTAAATACAATGAAATCTCAAATCTTATACATCCTTTTTGTGCACATCCATTTCTAGGTAAACTCGTCTTAGAACAGTTTAAGGATTTGTCTAAAGTGTTTTGTGTATTCATGGATACCTATGAAGAACTAGAGAAAGACTTCATCGATTATATTTCGAACAAATCAATCCCCGTGAGAACCGTTGGTCCATCATTTAAAAATCCAGATGCAAAAGGTGCAAGCAAGATTCGCGGTGATTTCTCTAAGACAAATGATCATGATGATATTGTAGAGTGGCTAAACACAAAACCAAAAGGTTCTGTTGTTTACATCGCTTTTGGGACTCTTGGGACACATTCTCAAGAACAAATGGATGAAATTGCATATGGGATATCGAATTCTCAAGTCTCGTTTTTGTGGGCATTAAACAAACCAGAAAGTTTACCTGATAGGTTTTTGGAGGAAACAATTGAGAGAGGGAAAGTTGTGAAATGGTGTCTACAAGTAGAAGTACTTGCACATCCTTCAGTTGCATGTTTCGTAACACATTGCGGTTGGAATTCATCGATGGAAGCGGTTTCTTTAGGAGTTCCGGTGGTAACATTTCCATCACGGGCTGATCAACTTACAAATGCAAAGTTCTTGGTTGATGTTTATGGGATAGGAATTAAAATGGGTTGTGGTTGGGCTGTAGATAATAAATTGGTAACAAGAGATGTGGTGAAGAAGTGCTTATTGGAAGCTACAATAGGGGAAAAAGCAGAGAAGTTGAAGCAAAATGCAATCAAGTGGAAGAAGAAGGCTGAGGAAGCTGTGGCCGTTGGTGGATCCTCTCATAGGAATCTTGATGAGTTTATGGAAGACATTAAGAAACATGCATCATTAATTAATCATAACATATAGAATATGTATTATCACTAATTTCTTTGTCCTTTGTTGTATCAAGTGAATAAGGATAATTCCATTTATCCAGTAATTTAGGTAGGTACTCAGTTACATGATATGTATTTTTTTAAATCATTTTTGCTTATATTTTGTAACAAGAGAATGAAGAGATTGTTATCTGTTTTATGTTTTTGGAATAATTATGCAATTATATTTTTGTTTTAGCATTTTCGTTGCGTGTTTTAATAATGATCGAAATGGTCAAAAAAAAAATTAAGAAATATGATCAGGTCTTTTAAATTCTTTATCCTTCGTTGTTTGATGAATTGTGTCTATCTTCAACAATTATTCTTCTAATTTTACGATAAATTAACAAAATAACTTTGATCAATCTCTTTTAAGGTTACAACCCACTAATCTCTTATGTGAAGTTAAAGGTTTTACTTAAACATTAATTTATAATTCACAACCTAAAAACCTAATATATCTAAATTGATTTGTTAGATTGAACATAATTACTAGAATAAATTCACTATAACTAGTAGTCAATTGAGATTTAGGTTCTTTTCATATTTGATCAAGATAAAAAAAACATTAAGCGCAATTAATTCTGAATAAAAACTAGAACTGTAATTGCATTGATCATAATTTACACAATCACTTTGTTTAAACAATTTGATATAAGTTCTTCTAAGACCTAATCAATTGAAACTTAGTCAATCATGGCTAAAATACAATTAACTAAATTAGAAGAAGGTAACATTATATGAAATAAGACCAACTATGAGTTGGATGGCAAACCACCACGAGATCCAGAGTTCCTTACTTTAAAATATGCTTTTTAGATCCATATAATTTGAACCCCTCTTCAAAAATGAAGTTCTTTTATAGACAGGGTTTTGGGCGTGTAAAGTCGTGTCATGATGTCACAAAATTGTGTCACGATGTTGCGTTAAGTTCAAAATTCATGGTTTGGCGCCCACAAAATTGTGCCATGATACTGCAAATCATGCCACAATTTGCAGGTCAGTAGCAAATGCTCCAGTGTTGATTGAAAATTGTGCCACGATGCTAAAAATCGTGTTACGATCCTATTAAAACAAAACCATTAATTTTCTTGAATTTTTCAGCTCCAAGTTGTCCAAAACTACTAAAGACTCAACTAAAAAACATAATAAATGGATAAAAAAAAAACATAATATGACAGCATGACATCATTAACCCACCAATTATTAAAAAAAATACATTAACCCACCAATGATTAAGATCAGAAGATAAACCAGATTTTTTGTGTTTAACCACCGAAAGGACAACAATTTAACCCTATCAACTAGATGCTCAATCGACTCTAACTTGATATATCATAAACTGATAGAAAAATACTAATAAAAGTGGTAAAAAAAAATTAGGAAATATGATAATGTCTTTATGTTGGTCGATATGACGTATACTGAGCGAATCTAGATGGGGGTGAATAGATTCCTTCTCCAAAACATCTCAAAAGCCTGTTTTGAAAAAGATTTCAACTAGACCAAATTTGACAATTGGAATGGATACGATCAATACAAAGAAATTGAGCTAGCAATGATAATAACTTAATTCGATTTTGAACGCAATTCACAATTGAATTGTTATTAATTAATCAAACTTTAATACACACTCAAATTAGAAAACTTAGAACTAAATCAAACCAAGACTAAGACAAAGAAATAAAATCAATCACACGAACTAAACTATTTGATATATGATGAATCAATTTAAGGAATTTATCAATAATGAAAATGATTGAATAATCGAATTATGTTTTCAAAAATTTTCTCAATCACCTAACATTTATCGATTCAACTAATTAATTAACATATATCAAATTATATTGCAAGAAATAAATTTAAAGGAAGAAGAGAACATCGGATTTATAAAGATTCTACAATCGTCCTCGCTATGGGGTATGTCCTCTCTTTGTGAAGGAGAAAGTCGATTACAAAGGTTTCTTGAATTTACGAATTAACCCGATCCTAAGTCTTCTAGTTTAAGTAATCACTTGATCGTGTATGAGTAGGCAAGTGTACCCAATCGTACTTAAGTAATAAAGTAGTAAAATTCCACTTGGGTTGGCCTGGTGGTATTGGCTTGGGACCTGAGAGTGTGCTCCTCCTCAAGGTCTCATGTTCGATTCTTTCCCGTGCCAATTTAGGCGGGCCAATTTATCTTCTGTCGTTCAACAAGTCTGTCGTTCAACTCGGTAATTAGCGGAATTTTATTTAAAAATCAAATAAAAGAAAATAATGGAGTAGTAAGTTATTGTCTCCACAGGTCTGTCGTTCAACTCGGTAACTAGCAGAATTTTATTTAAAAATCAAATAAAAGAAAATAATGGAGTAGTTGCAGGGTTTTAATTGTCCAATCCAACGCGAGATTAGATTTTTGTGATTCATAAATGTAATAGTGATTAGGGAATCCTTGAATTGCCTTTTGTCTTGGCTAGAAATTAACTCGATTAGTTATTATTTTATGACTTACCTTATATTTGGATTTAAGAAAGTAGAACATAACGCCATGATGAATCAGTGAAATTTTATTTTAATATCCTCGCAATTCAACCATTTACAATTGTATGGTTCCCTTAAGATGAGTTATAGCCCTAAATTCATACTTAGATTCAATTAATTTAGAAACTAAGCAATTCACTATTGTCTTGTTCCAATGAAATTTGGGTTGTCAATCCTACTTAGCTCCATCTAAGATACAATATAAATACAGACATATACAAATTAAATCAGACTTTAGACCATAAACTGAATAAAAAACTTTATTAATAGAATCCAACAAATAAGAAGGTTTCAACGTGGAACCCTAATCAAAGAGGTCTAGTTGCACATGACAACAAACATCGTTAAAAACAATAGAAAAACATACCCTATAGAGAACAACAGGAGGATGGAGATCCTCTGCCTTGAGGCTCGTGATGCTTGACCGTTGCCTTGTATCACTAGATTTCTTAATGAATAAAATAGTGTGCAAGGGTCTCTATTAAATCCAATTAAAATAGAAAATATTTCACTACAGTAGAAACAATATTATCAATATTATATATGAATGGATAAAGATTTTGGGCTGAATTTTTTATAATTCCAATTTACTCTTAAACAAAGTTTTCTATAATAATGTTATATCGTTGGTGGTATTAAAAAAGATAAAGATTTATATTATATTTGTTAAATTATTGTTACCATTGAAAAAATAAACATGGTTTTCATATAAAATACCGTTCATAATTTACACGTGATAGCGCAATAAAAAGAGTGGAAAGACAGACATGTGAGTGTCTGTCTTTTCGCAAGTACACACACTCAATTTGTAGATAATTCGGTATCGGGTGTGAGTTTCTCGAGAGTTTACTCCGTTGTAGGGGTGACCCTGAGCATGGTCGGGAGGAGCGACCGTTCATCACACCATTTATTCAGGGGCACAAAAGTATTATTTTTACTTATGAGTTAGTAGCATATACATTTTTTTTTTAACTCGATTTTATTAATTCTATTGAAAATATTTTTTTAGAGAATTTCATTTATGAATAAATCTTTTACAACAAAAAATATAAGAAAAACCTATATTTGAATAATTAATAATCAAAATGACACAACTTTATTTATTCGCCTAAAGCATCAAAAGTCTTAAGACCGTCCCTGCTTAGTTGATGGATCATCCATCAACCTCTCATGGTCCTCTGTTTGAAACTAGCATCCCGAAAACATAGTATTGGGTTGTGCAGCAATAAAAGAGACTTCGATATTTTGATACTAATATTTTTATGAGTCTTGCTAACCAGTAGCTTCAAGACAATGGTTAAGGAAACTATAAATAGAAAATTTGTCTTAAAAATGTAAGTTTTGATTTTTGATTAAGTAACAAATACACTACTTTTTATAAAAAAAAATTATTTATTTTGGTTGATTAACCAATACCCTAAGAACACTGTTTAACATTATCATATTTCATACTCTTTTTTTAAAATTAGAACTTTTGGTAATCTAAAAATTCGAGTGTATAGTACACCAAATTCTTAAATTAATAATTAAATGAGTTGTTTTTTAAAGAATTGTTTTTTTATCATTTATAATTATAATAACTAAGAAAAAAATTCTAACAAAAAGCATCCATAAATTTTTTTTAAAAATTTTGTTATACTATTCATAATAGAGAATATTGATTATTTTTTGCTATAAAATGTAAAAATATTTAATGTGATTCTTTTTTAAAAGGTTAATATAATTCTTATAGACAATAAAATAATATATTTTTTGAAACAATAATACCAATATACCTTAATTTGTGAGAATACCCTACAAGTTTCGAAACTTTTACCTCTTCTAATATTCATATGGGCTAAAATAGAGATATTTTCGTAGCTCTGTTATACCTGGAATTATTTTCATTAAGTGATTTTTTGAAAGATCATTAGAGTGTTGAATTCGGGCAAATATATCCTTAAGAACGGTGGGTCGTCACATGCCTTAGACTATAATGGTTGCGTTCTTGCACGTGACTGGATCATAGATCGTCATCATTTGATACATGTGATCTGATCATGTTCATGAGTGATGTTTATGACATGAAGTGTCGGTGGACCAACATTTTCCAAGTTTTATTTGGTTTTTTTGACGAATTTGTTTAAAAATGAATTTCGTGTAAATACTTTTATCCTCAGATCAAAGTCAAACAGCAGCTTATTTCATCAGCGTATGGTAAATGCTAAGCATGGTGCTGTACCTCCTCTGACTGACTCTATTTAATACCACATGTTCTACCTACATGATGATGGGCCATTTACAATGGCAAAAATCTTTGACATCCACTTTTTCTCTCCTCAACATTCCACGTCATTTTCTCTTTTTTATTCAACATTAATTCAATTTTTATCCTCTTTAATGGTTTTTCATTCAACACTTTACCACACCATTTTTTATTTCTTATTCTTATTTAATTTTATATTTTTGTTTTTATAATTACATAAAATTACAATTATCGATTATAATTAAATTAAAATAAAAATCACTTAACAATTTTTCTTTAAAAACAAAATTTATTTAAATAATTTATTTTTATTTTCTTAACTTAAAATGCAAGACAACAAACTAAACACACAACACACAAGTGATTTATTTAGTACGATACAAATCATCTTCAATCACGAAACATTCCAAACTCTGTCCATGTGTGCTTCACTAGATCTGCTTGCAATTCGTGATGAACATTTGGATAACGCAACTCAGACTAACACGCACATGATTTGCAAAAGCGGGTAACACCTCGGTCGAGTATGGTTGCGGTGTACTAGATCAACTTCCCTCAGATTGCTCAAAATCAGTCCAACGTTGAGCATATGTATCTCGTTCATCCTCAACAATCATATTATGTAATATGATGCATGACCTCATGATGATACCCAAATCGGCTATGTCCCACAAGCGAGCTGGTTCATGGATGATTTTAAATCGAGTTTGAAGCACTCCAAATGCACTTTCGATGTCCTTCCGACATCCCTACTGATGTTTTGCAAATAACTTATCGAGTTCACTTTGAGGAAGTCTAATCGATTATTATTGTGATCCATTTCACTAAAAAAAAGACTAAAACTTCAAAAGAAAAGCTAATAATAAGATTAAGATAGTGATAAACTTTTTTCCTGTGTCCAAATCAAATGAACCAAGTCTCTATTTATAGACAAAAAAAATCATGAATTTTGGTAAAAAAAAAAATTAAAAAAAAATTATTTGCAATGAAATAATTGAGTTCAAATTATTAAGATGATAAAAATCTAAGCAACCAATCGAAATCTGCCAAGTGTCCCCTCTTTATCCAATTATCTTTCTCTCCACAGCTAATGACGCCTCACACGCCCTGTCTGCACGTGCATATCATGCACCTGCTTCGGCAAATTGAAACGCGCCACGTGTCTTAGCGTGTCAAACTTCAACATGTTTATTGCTTTCATCTCCTCTCACCTCCACATCATTTTTCTATCATTTTCAACACCCTCTTGCAATGGTTCAACATGTTGAGGCTGGCTTTCAACTATCCCATTGCACTTGGTTAGGGTTGGGAGTAGGCCAGGTCGGCCGACAGGGGCCTACGACCTCGCCTGTTTAGGCCTGGCCTGACCTGTTTATTAAAAAGGCTAGGCTTAGGCTTTTGAAAAAGCCTATTTAAGTAAATAGGCCAGGCTTAGGCTATCAAAAAAAGCCTACGAAGCCGAATAGGTCGGCCTGATTATGCATGTTATTAAAATTTATTTTTTATTTATAATCAAATATAATTTATATTAAACATAAAAATAAAGAAACAACTCAAATAATGAATTTTTTAAATAGGTTTTAAGGCCTTATAGTGAAATAGGCTTTTAAATCCTTATAGTGATAAACAAGTCTTACAATGAAATAGGCTTTAAGGCCTATTTAGCCTATTTAAAAGTAGATAAGATAGAATGTTTAAGACTTTAATAATAAGTAGGCCTGTAAATAGGCTTTCAGGCCCGACCAAACTTTTAAATAGGCCAGGCCAGACCAAAAAGATAGACCTATGAAAGGTCGTAAGCCAGGCTCAGACTTGCAATTTTTTTCGTCGGCCAAGCTCATGCCTATCAAGGCCTGACCTATTCCCAACCCTACACTTGGTCTTAGAGGAAGGAAGCAAGTGGGAGAGAAAATGTCGTAGTAATCTATATACAACTATTAAAATTGAGGCCCTATAAATTTCCCATTTTGCCCTTAGGAGGGGTATTTTTGTAATTTCCTAATTGGCGGAATTTGGTTGTTGCCACCTCACTATTATATGGGTGCATTTTCCATTTTACCCCTCACCAATTTTTTTTAATTATTTTATAATTTTTTTTATTTTTAATAGCTTTTAACTATTTTTCAATTTTTATGTTTTTAACTATTTTTCAATTTTTTCTCCCAAATTCAGTTACTTCTACATTGCCGTTGTAGGAGATTAAGGTATCGTTTGACCCAACTTTTTTCGAACTTCTCTACATTTTTAAGGAAAAGTTAGGTCAAACACAGTATCAATTAAGTACTTACTAAAAAAAGTAATTTTTTTGAATGCATAAAATTGAATGGAATGAGCTTTGACCAAAAGTTGTTGAATGTTACTTTAAAAAACAACTTCTCGACAATTTATTTCACAAGCACCTCTTTCCAACTCACGCTGGGAACATTTTCTTTTTATTTTTTAATATTATATTTCGATATGTTTTTTTTCTTCCATTTAACTTTTTTTTTGAACCGTTCCATTTAATTTTATTATATTTTTTTCAAAGAAATTTTATTATCTTTTTATCACTTATATATTTAATTTCAATATCGTTTAATCATCACAACCTCACAAATATTTTTATTCACACTGTTATTTAATGATACCATTCATTTCTTCAACCTCGCGAATATACACACACACATTAACGTTTAGAGTAATATTTTATGTCAGTCTGTCTGTTTTTTGGTTACGCTAATGCATATAATTTTTTTTAGTGTTGCTTGGTTGAGTGCTACCTCACCGATTTTTTTTAACTATATTTTAATTTTTATATTTTTAAAAACTTTTAACTATTTTTCAATTTGCTCTCCCAAATTCAGTTGCTTCTACACTGCCGTTGTGGGAGATTAAAATACCGTTTGACCCGATTTTTTTCAACTTCTCTACATTTTTAAGGAGAAATTAGGCCAAATACAATATCAATTAAGTACTTACTAATAAAGATACTCTTTTTTTTTGTTTGTAAAAAAAAAATACTTTTTTTAATGCACAAAATTGAACGGAATGAGCTTTGGCCAAAAGTTGTTGAACGCTACTTCAAAAAACTACTTCTCGACAATTTATTTCACAAGCATCTTTCTTCAATTCACGTTGGAAACATTTTCTTTTATTTTTTAATATTATATTTCAATTTTGTTTTTTTCTTCCATTTAATTTTTTTTGAACCGTTCCATTTAATTTTTTTTAAGGAGGTCCCATTTAATTTTATTACTTTTTTTCAAAGGAATTTTATTATCTTTTTATCACTTATATATTTAATTTCAATATCGTTTAATCATCACAACCTCACAAATATTTTTATTCACGCTGTCATTTAATGATACTAAATATTTTTATTTTCTTTCTTCAACCTCGCAAATATATATATACACACACACACACATTAGCGTTTAGAATAATACTTTATGTGTGTCTGTTTTTTTGTTACGCTACTGCCTATAATATTTTTTTGCGTTGCATAATGCGTATGATTATTTTTATAAAATTTTGATTTTAATTAAAAGTAAAATTGTAGATGTCTTTTCTTCAAAAAAGGTCTAGATGCCTAAAAAAATTATACTTATATATTGTAACCAAAAAAATTATACTTATATATATATTTTGCACCTTTATATTGTAACAAACTATCCATATTTTTTTCTTATTCAAAAAACTAAATATATATGTTTCCATGACACCAACAGTGTAACAAATATAATATCATATAACATAAATTCTTATCTTTTTGAAAGACACCAAAAATATTGTATTCTTATAACGAAATTTGTTATAGAGTATAATTGAAATAGAAAAAACCAACTATTTTGATATTATTTATGTTATTATTTCAGGCTCCTTAAATTGCTTCTCATATTCAAATATTTAACAAGTCATTTATATGATGATACAGATTTGTATACGTGTTACACAAAATAAACGTTATTGAGTAAATATAGTATTTGTAAAAAAAAATAATAATATCTTTTATTTTTTAACATTTTTAGCCTTCAGAAAATATTTTTAACATTTTGTATTTATTATTTTAATTCATAATAAATTCAAAGTTTTGTCCTCGTGAGCTTAACTCAGATGATAGAAACAATGTATAAATATATGCCACGTCTGAGGTTTAAACCCTGGACACCATAAAAAAAAATTAAAGTTTGTACAATATTTTGCCAAACAACATTTAACTTAAAAATAGCTTTAAAACTAAAAAAACAAAGAAACTAAACAACTTTAACTTCTTTCTTAAAGACCTTTATTTTAACTTTGTTTTGAAGTAACTTTTAGACCGTAAAAAACCTTGGCCAAATGGTATCTAAGTTCAGCTGGGAACACTCTTTCACTTTCTTCTTCATAAGAGGTCATTTTCTTCCTTTTTTCATGGTTCTGATACCATGCATGACTTGAGTTGACTGATTTTTATGGCTTGAGAGGTTCATTTTTCAACACTGTTTTAGTTTTTGCTTCATCAAAGGTGGTTTTCTTCCTTTTTTAACGATTCTACTTTTTAAGGGTTTTATTTTTTGTTTTTTTTCAATTGTTAGTGGATTATGTACCAGAAATTGTTATGTTGCATGGCTATAGAAAAATCTTCCTTTGTTATGTGGAGTATAGTAGAGGTCATGATGATTGAATTTTAGCTCATGGTAAGGTTTTGACACAATTTTTATTTTAGCTTCTGGTATTGTAGTTGAAAAAAAATTGATGCATGTGGGTTATTTTAGTTTTTGTGAGTAATCCTAAAGCTGTAACAATTTTCGTATTTGGTTTATTCTTTCCTATATCATTGAGCCATACGAAAGTTGATTGATGTAAATTTGTTTTGGTCATTTCATTGAGGTCCAAAAAGTTGATGATACAGAAATTTGTGCATTTAAGATCAAGTTGATTTGATGATACAAAAATTGATTACATAGAAATATGTTAGCTTCTTTCGATATCAGAATGAACAAAGAGAGTAAAATTAAATGATGTATTATTGTATTTCTATATAGGACTTTCAATGTCAAGGGATTGTGACTACATTAAGGATCTCAAAAATGATTTGGACATTTGGAAAATATGATTTGGAGTGCTGGATTCTTAGATTGTGATTGGTAGTAATGAGAAACAACATATGAAGCTCATTATTTGTGATGCAAAGGTTAGATGAGTTAGTTAAGATTTGTTGTAATTTCCTTTATGATTTATCAATGTTACTTATTAGTGTACATTTTGATTTATTTATATTTTTTGGT
>Ga0228710_1009376_pt1 | contig 13612 bp, 10 predicted proteins | sample MedpolnodulmetaG_FD_177995 | JGI IMG/M metagenome (GOLD analysis project Ga0228710, IMG submission 177995) | Root nodule microbial communities from Medicago polymorpha collected in Santa Monica, California, United States - pink nodules | ecosystem: Host-associated > Plants > Roots > Nodule...
ATATATAATTATAATTAATATATTATAATATTGTTTTTTACATCTTGATTAATTTTATCAAAAAAAATCTTGATAACTGTGGTTCGATTCTTTGATTTTTTTGTTAAATTAAAAATATTTAAAATTTTGATAATTGCTTATATAATGTCACATCCAAACACTTCAATTTATGTAGGTACTTTTTAGTGTACATATCCAAACATAAATAACTTATCAAGTATAAGAACTTATGATGTAAGTTTTAATGTTATATGCCCTAATCCTATAAACATTTATATAAACCGTTTATCCAAACGGGACCAAAGTAGTTAAATAAGAAAAGTTATATTACTCCATGTTTCTCTTTCATTCTTTACATCCACGCGCGTCTGTTAATCTCTTCATGAGATTGCTTTTTTTCTCTTTCTTTGTTTCAAATCGGGTCCCACTTATTTGCCATAGATTTTTTTTCCTGTAAACACGTGAGTAATTCACTACATGCTACAAAGCTTAATTTTTCTCCCCATGATTTTTCCACTGTACAAAACCTAATTGTGTCACTATTTTTTTCAATTGAAATTTGCAGTGATAATTAAACTAAGACAATACAAAGTTCAAAATAAATTAACAATTTCAAAGATAAAACATATCCGGTTAATAGATCAAATATAAAATAATCAAATGTATAACTAGATCCTTTTCAATACAAAATTGGATTGAATCTCCATGCTTGTGTCAACAGCTTCCTTCTCAAAACTCTTAGAAACACCACTTCATGTTATAAGATATTCCTATTAAAAGAACAAAAAATCAAATCAAATCAATTTATTTTAATTAGTAACAAATACACATAATTATACAAAAAATAGAAATCTAAAGAATAATAAATGTGTACCTAAACTTTTGGAAGAAGAATTGGATTTAAATTTGCATCTTCACAAATTTTCTTTTTCTTGTTTGCCTTCTTCTTTTCCTTTAGAGGACATGTGACAATGTTATGTCCTTCACCTTACTCATCAATGACAACATTAACTTGCGACTCCACTTCGTTACCATCAAATGATGCTTGAAGCAAAGCTTTCTTTCTCAGAACTTCCTATGTTATCAACTACTAACAAATCCTTCACTAAATCATGCTCACTAATTATTTCCGAACAACCATTTTCTAAAACAATATCTTCTATTAGACTTTCATTCAAATCAAAACTTACTTTATAATTGGTCTCTATAGCACTGACATCATCCATTATGTTCTATATCATCTACAAGAAGGTAAAAAAATTCACGTAAAAGCAAGAACATACAAACAAGAATGTTCAACATATGTTTTCAATAAAAAAAAGAAGGTTCAGCATATATAAGAACGTAAAGAAAAAAAAACTTTAATGTGGTACCTGAAAAATATTTGATTTATGGGTAATGAGAACTCAAGTCATGTAGATTCAATCCAATAAATCTAGTTTACGTGAATCTGCAGCGAAGAATATAATGGAGTTGTGGAGAAAAAATAAGCTCGGCATATAGTCAGTGTTAGAATAGGTGGGAAGAGAGAACATAATGGAGTGGTAGAGTGTTAAAAGGCAGGTTTAGGTAGCGCGTGTAAAACAGCTGAGTAGTTATGTCTCTCTGTTTTTTTTTTTAATAATTGTTAATTACGGACAACACTTGGGTAACATAGAGTTGAGTGACATTGGTGACATTGGTCAATCACAATGTCACATTGCTTGTGTTTCTCTCTCTTTCACAAGCATTATGACATTGTGATTGGTCAATGTCACCAAACTCTATGTCACCCAAGTGCTATCCATTAATTACTAGATTTATCTCTCTCTTCTGTCAATGTAAAATAGGTGGGCCTGTTTTTAATTTCTTGTCCCCTTAACCAGGGGCACTGGATAAACATTACCCTTATTAATAAGCCTTATTTGAAATCAAAGCCACTATTAACTAAGAAAAGCCTCACGAGCTGCATTTGGAAATAGAGAAGATTAAAGTAGTAGCACTCATATGAGAAGGAATGCAGGCAAACTCTTTTAACTTGTCCAATTATGACCTAGCCAAAATTAGCTCTTGCCACTATCCAACACTAGCGAAAAGACAGACACTTGAGTGCCCGTCTTCTCGCCCTTTTTATTACGCTAACGTTTGAAAATTATGAACGACGTTTGTTTTATGAAATTTTGATTTTGATTAAAACTAAAAAAATATAAATGTTTGTTGCTTTTAAGTTATAAAAAATCAAACTAACCATGATTATTTATTTCAACGACACCGACAAAAATACAATATAACAAAAAATATAATCTAAATTCTTTTTTTAATGACACCAACAACAATTTAATTATAGAAAAAGTTGTTTAAGGGTATAATTGGAATCATGAAAAAGTAAGCATAAATATACCCATCTAGTTTGTTACACTTTTTAAACGATAAAGGTAAAAAAAACAAAAAAAAATATATTCATATGTGTTTGTTACATTTGTTTTAATATTTAAATTTATTCTTATCTATTTGTTACATATGTTATTTGAATTGAAAATTGAAGGTATTTTTGGAAAGAAAAATTCAACCTAAAAATGCTGAAGGGGGTAGTTTTCTTTATATATAGTATAGATAAGATTAATAAAAATAATTCTCTACAATTTTAGTTTGATTAAATTTTTTTTTTGGTAGTAGCCGGAGTTTGAACCCCGGACCTTGCATATTTTATGCGTTATCCCAACCAACTGAGCTAAGCTCACGAGGACAGTTTGATTAAATATTTGACATAGCCAATAAGTCCACTTACTAAAAAAAGGTAAGACTCTTTCTAGTCTCACCCTATATAATTCTAGTTACACCTAAATTTATTTAAAATTTTACAATAATACCAAAATTGCCCTCTTTATGTAAGACTCTTTCTAGTCTCACCCTATATAATTCTAGTTACACCTAAATTTATTTAAAATTTTACAATAATACCAAAATTGCCCTCTTCATGTAAATTTGTAAAAACCCTTCTTTCATTATCATTTTGAACCCTCGGCCCCTTTCATCCACAAATCACCATAGATCAAAAATTGAATCAACATCTTTTTCATTGATATGTACTCTATTCATAAAAGTTAGTGAATTTCATGAATTTCATTTTCTAAGAGTTTCTATTTGTTTATTGTTTGTTATGGTATGAGATATGTCTCTGTTAACTTTAATTTGATTATACGTAGTGAGAGGTTAATGTAAATTCAGTTTACATATAAGAGGTTAATGTAAACTCAGTTTACGTATGTATATGAGAGGTTAGTGTAATTCAGTTTACGTATGTCTATAAGAGGTTAGTGTAAATTCAGTTTACGTATGTATGAGAGGTTAATGTAAATTCAGTTTACGTATGTATATAAGAGGTTAGTGTAAACTTAGTTTACGTAGTTAATGTAAATTCAGTTTACGTATGTATATAAGAGGTTAGTGTAAACTGTAAACTCAGTTTACGTAGTTAATGTAAATTCAGTTTATGTATGTAGTTAAAGGGTATATCAGTCATTCTGGGATGTAACTTAGATTTTTTGGGGTGTGAATAGTATCTGTTCAAAAGGTAACCATATTTTTAATTATTAGCAAGCCTTATTATTTTTTTTTGAAAGAATTAGCAAGCCTTATGAATTGGTAAATAGAATAGATCATAAAGTAATTAATAATTTAAGAATAATTCCCTCAAAAAAAAAAATTTAAGAATAATTATTATTTTATCATTACCACGTCAAATTGAGTAGATAAAATAAAATAAAATAGATAAGTGTATAAAATAGTTAGAGTCAAATACTGATTTATTAATTAAATCGAGGGTGATACAAATTTCATCTAATTCCTCTATACATAAAATAAATTACTAGGAAAAACTTGTAAAACCCTTTTAGTTAGCTAGCTCTCTCATGGAGGTGCTTTACATGAGACTTATCCGAAACACAAAAACAAACTATCCAAAATTTAAAACACCTATAAAGGATAAGTACTAGTGAAAGTAACAAACTAAACCTAAAATCTTAATTCTTAACCTTTTAAAAAAATAAAATATAAAACCTTAAAAAGAAAACCTAAACAAACAAGAAGTAACGAAACAACTAATTATATCCGAAAGACAAGTAACAAACTAGTCAAAGGTAACAAACAAAACATAAAACCCTCAACAAAAAATCCAACCTAAGTGGACCAAAAAAGACTATATAATAACTATTGTGGCAAACCATAGTGCATCACAAAGTAGAGAAAGGAGAGTGGAGAAAACATCAATGGAGAACAACAACGTAGACACCGAAAAAGGAACCATGAAGGAAGAAGAAGAAGAAGAGTCACCAATCGAGGAAGTCCGGTTAACTGTGACAAAAACTGACGACCCAACACTTCCAGTATGGACGTTCCGCATGTGGTTTCTAGGTCTTCTCTCATGCGCTCTCCTCTCCTTTCTCAACCAATTCTTCGCATACCGATCCGAACCACTCATCATAACTCAAATCACCGTTCAAGTCGCCACACTCCCCCTCGGCCACCTCATGGCCGCTTTGTTGCCTTCAAAGACGTTCAGGATCCCGGGTTTTGGATCGAAACAGTTTTCGTTTAACTCGGGTCCGTTTAACATGAAGGAACATGTTCTTATTACCATATTTGCAAATGCTGGGGCTGCTTTTGGGTCTGGTTCATCTTATGCTGTTGGTATTGTGAATATCATTAAGGCTTTTTATGGAAGGAATATATCGTTTCTTGCTGCATGGCTTCTGATTATTACGACTCAGGTGTTGGGATATGGATGGGCTGGTTTGCTTAGGAAGTATGTTGTTGAACCTGCTCATATGTGGTGGCCTGGTACCCTTGTTCAAGTCTCTCTTTTCCGGTAATCTATCTATATACATGCTTAATATTTTCCATCTATTAATCATCTAAATTGTGTTATACAAATATACATAATTTTCTGTAATATACATGTATATTAATCATCCAAACCGTGTTTAATATTGTCAAAAGTTATTGGTTATTAAGATTGATCATATTTGGTGGTGGTTGAAAGTTAAGAATGCTAGGTGACTTAGTCCTTTGCATTGCATGGGTGGTTCTATTTGATTTTTCGGGCACCTTGTATTGTTTGGGTGCTTTTTGTTTTTCCTCATTGTGATCATACATTTGTTTCTCTTCTATTCTTGGCTTAAATTTTTAATTTTATAAAACTCATACTTATCAATTATATATGTGTGCTGATGTTGACTGAGTTTTGTGTATCGATTAATGACCTTCTTAAGGGTACATTTACCTATCAATTCTTACCATGTTTATGTTTATGTACACAGAACTTTGCATGAGAAAGACGATAACCCCCATCAATTTTCACGGGCAAAGTTTTTCTTCATAGCACTAGTATGCAGTTTTACATGGTATATAGTCCCAGGATACTTATTCACAACACTTACAAGCATATCATGGGTATGTTGGGTATTCTCCAAATCAGTCACAGCTCAACAAATAGGTTCAGGAATGAATGGTTTAGGACTTGGAGCCTTAACACTTGATTGGTCTGCTGTTGCTTCATTCTTGTTCAGTCCTCTTATCTCACCTTTCTTTGCCATCGTCAATGTTTTTGTTGGCTATGCATTGCTTGTGTATGCTGTGATTCCTGTAGCATATTGGGGACTCAATGTGTATGGTGCAAATAGGTTTTCTATTTTCTCCTCTGATCTGTATACAGCACAGGGACAACCATATAACATATCTACTATTGTTAATGACAAATTTGAGATTGATCTTGCAAAGTATCACGAACAAGGTCGAATTCATTTAAGCACGTTTTTCGCTCTTAGTTATGGATTTGGATTCGCCACCATAGCATCCACCGTTACACATGTTGCTTGCTTCTATGGAAGGTATAATGCTTTAGACTCATTAATCAAAGTTAAACTATTTAATCAGCAATTAATTAATGATGTTTAATTGTTTATGATATCATGTTGCCAGGGAGATTATGGAGCGGTATCGTGCTTCGAAAAACGGAAAAGAAGATATTCACACAAAATTGATGAAAAATTACAAAGGCATTCCTTCTTGGTGGTTTTATTTGTTGCTAGGAGTGACATTTGTTGTTTCTTTAATGATCTGCATCTTTCTAAATGATCAGATTCAGATGCCATGGTGGGGACTTCTCATTGCTTCATCATTGGCCTTTATATTCACCCTCCCAATTAGTATCATAACTGCTACCACAAACCAGGTTAATATCTTTAAACTTTTGCTTAAAAAGAAACAAATTTGATTTAAACTAAATAATAATCTATTTCTCTGCATACAGACACCGGGGTTGAATATCATCACTGAGTATATCTTCGGTATCATTTACCCTGGAAGACCAATAGCAAATGTATGCTTCAAAACCTATGGTTACATAAGCATGGCTCAGGCCGTCTCTTTCCTCAGCGATTTCAAGCTTGGACACTACATGAAAATCCCTCCAAGATCAATGTTCTTAGTGCAGGTATATTTACTCAGCTCTTATTATTGTGTCTGAAAGGTTTTACTAACATTAGATTTCTTCTATGGTCTCTAATGTGCTTTTTTGTGTTTTTTTTTTAGTTCATTGGGACAGTGCTTGCTGGAACTATCAACATTGGTGTAGCATGGTGGTTGCTAGACTCCGTCAAAAACATATGTAATAAAGATCTTCTTCCCGAAGGCAGTCCATGGACATGTCCCAATGATCGTGTTTTCTTCGATGCATCGGTTATTTGGGGTTTAGTAGGACCTAAGAGGATCTTTGGTTCTCTTGGAGAATACTCAACATTGAACTGGTTTTTCCTTGGAGGTGCAATAGGGCCCATACTAGTTTGGCTATTGCACAAGGCATTCCCAAAACAGTCATGGATTCCATTGATCAATCTTCCGGTACTCCTGGGAGCAACAGGAATGATGCCACCAGCAACAGCATTGAACTACAATTCATGGATTATAGTTGGAACCATTTTCAACTTCTTTATCTTCCGTTACAGAAAGAAATGGTGGCAGAGATACAACTATGTTTTATCAGCAGCACTTGATGCAGGGGTGGCTTTTATGGCTGTACTGCTTTACTTGGCATTAGGACTGGAAAATGTGAGTCTCAAGTGGTGGGGAACTGGTGGTGAGCATTGTCCTTTGGCAACTTGCCCAACAGCTAAGGGTATAGTGGTTGATGATTGCCCTGTCTTCTGATGACATGGTCTCTTTATATTTTTTTATTATTTAAAATTGCAAAACTTTAAGAAGTAGTACTTGAATTGCACATTGTAATTATGGAGAAACTATATTTTATCACCAAACAATGTTATTATGTGATGTTTTTATTTGGTTTATAATTGTATATTGTTATCTTAGTATTTTCTCCTTCGTTAGAGGTCGATTTAGATCTTATAACTCATTTTACCTCTAGCTCAAACTACTTGAGCTATCCAATCACCCCATTTGGTTTAATATTTAACTTCTGGGGTGCAGGAAACTCTAGTAATATTTGAAGGACTCGTTTAGGGAATTTGTATCAACGAGAGCATCAAATCAACCACTCACCAATCCAGGGGTGAAATTCAATTTTGTAGATGGAGAAAACATTCCACCCTTGAAACTAAAAATAATTACATATGAATTAAGGATGCAAGTATAAGAAGTGAAGATAACAAGGATAGAAGTCACTGCATTTCAAAAAAATAAAAATAAAGGATAGAAATCACTGAAGCTAATAATTGAATACTACTTAAATATTTTTATTTTCTGGTTAGGGCTGAAAATGTCAAAAAATAAGTAATAAAAAAGAACACTGGTGGAAGAAAATCCAACTAAAAAGTTAATGAAGTTGCCAATAACTGATGGTAGAAAACACAATTGCAATTTGCAGCGGTGGTATTGGAGCCTCAACAGTCAAAACTCATCAGAAATAGACGCTAGGAATGTTATTTCATTTTCATCTACTTCTCTACTTCAACATCTTTGTCCTTGAAATCAACCTCCTAAACAATAGCTTGTTTACCCCCAAGATGAATGCTTTGTTCTTGCTCATGCTCTACCTTCTCAACTCTTATCGTGTGCAACATCAATTATCAAGACAGTCAACCCATTTGGGGTTGGCCTAGTGGTTGGCTTGGGATCTTGGAGTTTGCTCCTCCAAAGGTTTCAGGTTCGATTCCCTCTGGTGCCAATTTCGGTGGGCTAAGTTCATACAGAGCTTGCTCTGGCTTTAAATGGGGCCCCCACAAGTGGGCGGTGGGATTGGTCCCCTCGGATTAGTCGGTCCTTGGATCGACTACCGAGTTTTCAAAAAAAAAAAATAAAAAATATCAAGACAGTCTATGGATATGCTATGATAACACTACTGTCATTCTCCATATCAGATGAGGAATACAAGTGTTCTACAGTCACCGCACCCTCTGTCTATGCCTTAATAGATCCCTTTTTTGCCTCAAAATTTGATATTACATCAAGTATCACAAGCCATCATATTATCATTCCCAAAGGCAACGAGTAAATTTATCAAATGATATAATTTACATGACAGCAATACGAGATGTTCAAACCCGGAAACTATCATAATGAATTTGCTGAAATCCATAGGTTATACTCATCCATCCTTATTATGAAGGAGCTTGAACTTGCAGAACCTCCTCCGCCATATGCCTTCAAGTTGGCAGGGCAGAAACACATTAATGTGTATTGAAGTATTAAAAATATCAAATAGGTAAGACACAAAAAAGTGGAACTAAACCGCACGTACCTTAGCAACTTCAGAAGTATCAGTAGCACTATCAGAGCTGCGCAAGCACATTTTGAGATTATTCCGTTGCATGAATATCACAGCTCCTATGGGTCTGTCATTGATGAAAATGCCTAGTTGATCACATTATAGAATTTGACAATTCTTTAACCAAATTAAAATCCACAATAAGAATTGGCATGCAATCATGCCTATAAGAAGTTGTTAGGAAAACATTTCGATTCTTCACTTAATCCCTAAGAAACAGAATCAAAAGAGGTACTCAGAGGAAGAATCGACAAATATTTAGAATTAACAAAGCCATAATCGAGGTCCAAATGCTTTTTATCGATACAATAGTTTCCACATATATATGTCACTGAATTTCAAGCCCAAATGCTGACAAGCGATTAGTACTAAATGATTGCAAGTTTTTTGTTCTTCTGAGACAAATTTAGTGTAATGAATGACTATTCCAATCACCATGCTCATGAAAAGGTTGCTCAAGTTATACAGTCAAATTTGAATTAAATTTTTATTAGTCTCATACAACGTCAAACTCTTGAAAACCCACTCTTCTTCTAACAAGATAATAATACAACTCAGACAACATCAACCTCTTGAAAACCCACTCTTCTTCTAACAAGATAATAATACAAATTACAAACATAAATTTAGTAAATCTTCAAAACAAATTACCTCACCTCAGACCAATAGCAGCACTTTTTACGCTGAGAAGCATGCCCATTTCATCACTTAAGTTAGAGTTCCCATCTGCCCGAACTCCCTGCACAGTAACCATGGTAACAAAAAGTGATTACAAATTTCAACAACAAAATGGCGTGGAGGACCACATTACCAGTGCATGATTCTGTCATATTCAATTATTACAACCTAACTGGCAAAAATTAGTTATGCATTAAGCACTAAAAAATGCAGCAAGCAGCAGAGAAAGTTCTTGGTACAAATTCAGATTTTATTTATTATTATTTGGTTAACTTGCAGTGAAAGTTTGGCTACACAAACATGCACTAAATACAAAATTAGAGCATGTTAAGAACAATAGAAACTAAGGTGATTATATCCTGAAACATTACCAGGCACTCTCCATAAAATCCTCTACCCAGCCGAACCCTGAAAACCTTATCCAGCAATTTACTTGCAGCATTCCGGCGAGCTAAAAGAGATGAATTTCCTTTAGCAATTAACTCTTCAACACTCAATTCCAGCAACTGCAATACAGATTTTTCAAAGGATAGGCAATATTTAGCGAATATACATAATAACCAGAGATAAACAAAGAGTAATAATACAGATGTTTTTGCTTTTTGGAATGTTACGGTAAGGCACATAAAAGCAAGTTAGCAACAAAATAGATGGTTGCTATAGCCTGAAATGTCACAGTACTTCTTTATGACAGTGTAATAGAAAGGTTCTGAGTTTGTATTAGTCACGGCACTACAAATAACCAACCAACTTATGAAGTTGTTTATTCTCTTCCTAAGCAGGAAACAAACAGATGACAGATCAACAACCAAAGGTCATAAGACATGTCTTCAATCTCAGAATGCATAGTTCTAAGTAGCTTAAACACATTAAACCATTTGACTTGGCTTAACTAAATTATATCCTTTGAGGAGAAGAAATCGTATAGATACACAAATTTATTACTTAATCCATTGTATTTGTGTCAACTTAAATACAAGTCCCAACTTTCATTTAGCAGCTCTTGTGAATTCGATGAAAATCACACCAATAAAATACTTGATGTGTGGAGCAAGTAATAATCAAGCAACCAAACAAAGTGTATGGAAGTTATAAACACAAGCAAAAGTAGAAAACAACGAGAGAAAGAAAGAGAGAACACACGAAATTTGTTTACCCAGTTCGGTCCAAAACTGACCTAGTCTAGGGGAGAGAGCAGCCCTCAGTTCCACTATAATGATGAGTAACTTTACAAAAGAGATATTAATGAGTTACAAGAATAAGTCTCCCGCCTAATTCTACCCAAAGTCCCAATCTCTTCCCTTGACCAAGAGACTCCAAGGTGAATCAACCCCAACCCTAGTGTTTGTTGCCAAGAGCAAACTTTATACAATTCCTAATTTTCTTGTTGACTTCTAAACCCCTTGTTTCATCCCCTTCTATCTCAAGGTTTACTCTGATACAAAATCTATATTTATAGTAAGAGTATCCCTAAAAAAACTGGAACAAATCTAGGCCCGAAAATACGTTTCTGTTTTATTTTCTGCTGTCAAAATCGGCCACCGAATTTGCTCTTCGGCCACCGAAAAAACAGGCATGAAAAAGGCTAAAAAAACTCAGTCAAAATCGGTCACCGATAAGTCCAGTTCGGGCCCTGATTTTGCACTTCCAGAAATCCAATTTTGAGTCACTTTCACAACAACAACAATGATAATAAGAAAACACAGAAACAAACATCAAGGATAATCAGTCATACCTGCTTAAACATGTGTGGGTTGGAAATGCAGCTAAACCTCGACCGCCATTCACTTAGTCCAATGTTAAAGGGTTTAATGTCAGGCAAGCTCCATCGGCGAAGATCTGCGTCCTCAATATACTTAAGAATAAGCTCCACTCGCCCTTTATCTTTTGAGTCCACCAAACTTGGAACCACATCCTTAAACGGAATCCAGACATCTTACAATCTCAGCCATCGTTGAATGAGATACTGAAGAACGAAAGCGCATAAACAAATTTAAATTCTTACATTGGAAGTTTTAATATCCTTGTGTTTGTCGTTAAAGTACCCATAAACAGCTCTTGAACTACTCTTTTCATGGTTAACATTAATCATAATATTCTCAGGACACTCATTTGCAGAAGGAATCTGTGAAAGCACCGATTTTCGATGATCAAACCCAATAATCCTAGATACATAATAAATAATTACATTAATTATAAGTAATCAAAACCACATGAGAAATGGATTAAAAAAATACAAATAAGTTTGGAAATAAACGTACTTGCAATTTGATTGATGAGAAAGTTTGAAAAGGAATTCCTTTGGAGGAAGAAAGTCAAGCAAATAGCATGTCTGAAGGCTTTCAATGCACAAATCTTCAACCCTATATTATAACAAAATATGTAAATTTCTGTTATGATATTAAAAACAGAAACTTTACAATGACCCTTTTCACCCACTTCAATTTTTCAACTACAAAATCAAATTAAGCACGTAAATTAGACAATAGAAGAAAGGAAAATTAGTGGGTTGAAGAATGAAGAAACGAACCTGAAAGCGAGGGAAGGAACAGAAGAGAAAGGTAAAGAAAGGGAAGGGATATCGTGACGAGTGTGGAAGAGGTGAGCAAAGAGAGAAGAGAAAGCTCCAGAAAATGAAGGGTAATTGTAGAGAACTATGTTGGGAACTTTGTCTTCTGAAGCTTTGGCTATGGCTTCCAATGCTGCATCTGAACGTAAGCTTCTATACCCAATTTCTACGCATGAAGGGAATGAGAATTGGATGTTCTTCTTCATCCCCCATTTTCCAAGCAAACACCATTTCATCTGAAATTTTTTCACTGATTTTGTTGTTGTGCCTTTTCGTATGAACAAAACTTTTCTTGGTAGTCTCTTTAACATAAATTAACATTTTTAATTAATTACACAAAATTACCTAAACCCCTTATCTAAATTAAAGTTTCACATTTGTTTTTTTTATATTCTCAATTTTTTCCTATTTTTCTTTCTTTGAGAAATTCCTTCAAAATATTAAAATTTTGAGTTAATATCTTAATTATGAAAAGCTTAAGAACAAAGGTACTTGTAACAAAAAAAAAAAGAGGTACTTAAAAAATGACGAAATTTTTATGGCATAATTACACTTTTGCCCTCTTAATTTTCAAAGTTGTGATTTTGGCTCCCTAAAAAAACAATTCTTTTTAGGCCCCTAAGTTTACTTTCTGTTGCAATTTTGACACCCTATCCCAATTTTGACTCAGTCAACGTGTGTAATGATTTAATTATTTTTTAAATTTTGTAATTAAAAAATAAAAAATAATTTTTTTATTTAATTTTTGTAATAAAAAAACAAAAATAATTTGTAATTAATTTTTTTGTAATAAAAAAACAAAAAATTACTTTTTGTAATTAAAAAAAACTTTTTTATGTTTGTAATTAAAAAACAACTTTTTTAATTACAAAAATATTATTTTATTTTTCAAAAACAAAAAAATAATTTTTAAAAAATAAAAAAATTACACACGTGGCGCCCACGTGTACGTTGACTGGGTCGAAATTGCAACAAAAAGTAAACTTTGGAGGCCTAAAAAGAGTTGTTTTTGTTAGGGGATCAAAAATGTAATTAAGCCAATTTTTATCATAAACGGAAAAGAAAAAAAAAATACAACAAAATGTACTGTGTTCATGCTTAATTTTTTTTTCTTAACAAGTATATATAGACACAAGTCAAAAGGCTCTCCCGAAGACAAGAAATGCACGAGAAGACCTCTAAGAATCAAAAGTATATTACAAAACTTGATAAACATTATTAAAAGAAAATGCTTGAATACACTTTTGACCCCTAAGTTTTTCAAAATTGTGATTTTGACCCCTTAAAAAAATAATTTTTTTAGACCCCTAAGTTTACTTTCTGTTGCAATTTTGGCCTCTTAGCCCAATTTTGACTCAGTTAACGCTGACGTGGACGCCATGTGTGTAAGGTTTTAATTATTTTTGTATTTTTTAATAATTTTTTTATTTTGTAATTAAAAAAATAATTTTTTTTTTTAATTTTAGTTTTTGTAATAAAAAAAAATTGTAATTAAAAAAAATAAATTTTGTAGTTAGAAGAAACAAATTTTTTTTAATTACAAAAATATATATTTTTTAAATTAAAAAATTAATTTAAAAAAAAAAAAAAAACAAACACAAAGC
>Ga0228710_1009377_pt1 | contig 13611 bp, 15 predicted proteins | sample MedpolnodulmetaG_FD_177995 | JGI IMG/M metagenome (GOLD analysis project Ga0228710, IMG submission 177995) | Root nodule microbial communities from Medicago polymorpha collected in Santa Monica, California, United States - pink nodules | ecosystem: Host-associated > Plants > Roots > Nodule...
GAAAAAAAGAAAAAAAAAGAAGGGGGGGGGGGGGGGGGGGGGTGAAGGTTTCACTGTTCATAACCTGATAGAGTTCAGCTTCTGAAGTGATGTTCAGAGTCTAAATGCAACAGATAGGTAAATAGAGAGAGAGAGAGAGAGAGAGAGAGAGAGAGAGAGAGAGAGAAGAAAGACACAAAGCAATTATAGTGGTTCCTTCCACAAACCGGAAGTAGTCCACTCCTCCTTGCATTCCAAGGAGAGTTCACTAAAATCAATATCTGATTACAAATGCTCCCTGCTCAAAATAGCAAGAGACTTCAAACTACTCAAGCACAACTGCAAGAGATTTCCTATGCTCAAGAACACAATCAAGAGACTTCCTATGCTTAAGCACAACTGCAAGAGACTTCTATTCAAACAGAATTACAAAGAAAATTGTTTAAGGTTGAACACTTTATATATAATCAGTGGTGTTCACAATACAAATTAGATAAGACTCTTAAGACTCTAGAATTTCTAAGATATGAAAGATGTTTAAGAAATTCTAAGTGAACTTTGATGTGGAATAATTTTTGCAGAGTTTTGGCACTTGTAAAATTGTTGAGTCTTGAGTGTCCAAACAGCAGGTCATCACTCCTTTATATAGAGGTGTGAAAGATACGTTGGAAACATGTTAGCACATCAAAATTGAGTCGTTGTAGAAGCATGATCAAATCACAAATGATCTGTTTCTTGATTTGGTTATTGTCATATGAAGGAACAATTTCAAATCCATTCCATGTATAGAGGAATATCAGTGTAGTCACAGTTGTTGTTCTTGTACTATTGCAGACACAAAACAGAGTAGTGGAGATATTGGTTGTACAATTGTACTATTGTCCTTTTCCAACGTTCTCCAAAGAATAACCATCCAATGTCTTCCAATTCTTCTGAATTTCCGTTGTTCCAGGCTTTTATTCCTTCTGCAATGCTAGACATAAGACTAACACCATATAACAAACTTTGAGACTTCAGTCTTCCAGCTTCTTATGATCTTCAGAATCTCTGATGATGTCAGCTTTTGGTGAACAACTTCTGATGAGGGTGCTTCTGATGACGCCATCTTCTGGTGATCTTCAGAACCTCTTGTCTTTTGGACCTCTTTTCTTTAGATGCTTCCTTGCAACACAAGCTTCTTTTTGTAGTTTCCATTGCTCTCATTTGTTCTTCAGAACCTATGCTTTTAAAGAGACATTTCAAATTTTTGTCTATGGTCCTGCACACTTGAACAAATATTAGCATATCCAATTGACATTTTTTAATACCTTGTTATCATCAAAACTCAAAGGGTAATGTTAAACACATTTTGTTCCAACAATCTCCTCTTTTTTTATGATGACAAACACTAGTATTAAAATGTTCAATTGTTGTTAATCTAATTAACAAGTTTACTTTTAGGGTTTGAGGTTTGTAAGCTCCCCCTGAGTCCAATAGCCCTTTAAGGTAAGGTTTGTAAGCTCCCCTTAAGTTCTATACAAGTTAATTAAATTCATTTAAAAACGAAGAAACACTCAGAATAATCTCACATGAAATCAATAGACTAAGACAATTGTAGCTTCTGAAACAAAAGCAGGTAGAGCTACAATGATTGGTGGTTCAACAAGAGTTTGGTCTTTTGATACTAAAGTGTCAACATCAGAGATGGATTGATTAGGTATTTGAGTCTCAAGTTGAATATGGTTTGGAAGTTCTAGCCTTAGTTCAGGTTGTTGTTGTTGTTGGGGGCTTTCGAAAGTAATTTCATTATAAGCTATTTCAAAGGCTTTATCTGGACTTGCAACATAACTAGGTAGTTCTCCTTTGTAATGATCATACATATGTTCAATTACAGACTCATCACTAGGTTTGTTGGAGGTTTGTGGTTGTGATGATGTTGATGTGTTTGTGTCAGATTCTGGGAAAATTGTTTGGATTGGATTCAAGAATCCAGGTCTAAACCAATGATTTTCAGGCAGTCTCTAACTAACATATATGGTTTGCTGAATCATGCTATCTATTCTCTCTTGTACAGATGGATACATAGGTACATAAGTATCATCAGTAAGCTTTTAAGGTTTTTTGGTAGATGGTAATGGGGTTGAGGATGTTTCTGAGCTAGATGAGGTTGATGAAGACTTTAAATATGTTATACTATCAGAGATATTGTGAGAAGGACTGTTACCTTTAGTATCTTATGAAGCAGCAGCTCCTGAAGTGCCTTCTTCACTCTGAACTTCAAGTGTAGACTTCAGCATTTTACCAGCTTCTTTAGTAACCAATTCGTGCACATCTTCAGCCAACTCAATCACCTTTTGAGCATCACAAAAAACACTCTCCATTACCAAATTAGCAGCATGAACTTCAATTTAACTTGCAATATGCAAGGCTTGTAGTAAAGCAGAAGCTTCAGCAGCTTTCTTGTTCCTTAACTCTTTTGTAACCAATTAAATAGCAGCTTCAATATCTTCTTCTTCTTGCAATACATACCGAGATTTCCTCAATTTCCTCACATGAGTTCTTTTCTTCTTCTTAATCTTTGGTTGAGCAGGTATGGATCCTGAAGAACCGACAAATTTACTTCCTTTTGTTCTTTTGTCAAGAATCTTCACAGGTTCCAAATCTTCAGCTTCTTCTTGTATAGTTGAAGAGCAGAACCAACTACATTGACTTGAAGAGTAGCTTTATCTTTATTAGCCTTCTTAGGCTTGGGTTGAGAAGTTTCACCTTCAGCAGCTTCTGAAGAAGCTTTCTTTGACTTTCTCTTCCTAGAAGCAATCTTCAGAGGAGCACCATACATTGTATCTAGTATGGAGCTATAATGAATGATTTCTCATGTCCTTTTATAGTGGTCATACACATAAGCAGCTCGTACTTCAGGAGGATCTTCCTTTGAGATTTGAGGAAAATTAGGTATAAGATCAGATAGGATCATAGATTCCTTCAGATCAGTTGGGAGCTCTGTAACCTTTTTCACCAAGTACATGTTCTTGAAATTGTTGGCATTGATGTATTTGCCAACCACTGTGCCCAAATGCTCATCAGTGACAAGTTTGGACAATCTAAGAGCTTCCAAAATACCTCCTTGATGGAAGATTTCTGACAACACTCTTCCATAAGGGACAAAACTTCTTTGCTTCTCCTGGCTTTCCTTCTGTGCCAAAAGCATGTGATGAAAGATGTACCTTGGTAGATTCACTTTCTCAAATGTGACAAAGAACCTTGGGTAGGAAACACCCTTGCATCAGCTTTTGAAGAACCCTGTGTTCTTTCTGCATATCCTTGTACTTTCCTTTAACATTTCCATTGAATAGAGTATCACAAACAGTTGCTTTCCAGGTGCTTGTTTTACTATTCAGATTCCATTGAAAAGATCATTCAACATCTCTTCTGCAAGCTCTTCCAATAATTTCTTCATTAATGGTGACTAGAATCCCCATTATGATTAAACGAATTTCAGTCCTTGTAAATGGTTTCAGACCCATTTCTTCTCTTGTCTTTCCTTCAAGACTAAGATCAATCAGCACCTTCTCTTGTTCTTCCAACCTGGCAGCATATTTGTCATAGATTTCCTCCCTAACCAAGAAGTATCTTACCAGATTCTCATAAGTTGGACCATTCATCATGTTGAAGTAACCATTCAAGTCTTGATACTTCAAATAACTTGTGAGATCACATTTGTGATGAGTTAATGAGATGAAATCCACTGGATTCTCAACTTGAACCGTTAAAGCATCTTCTTCCACCTTCATAGTTCTCCCTTTAATCTGATACATTTCTCCAGAATCTAGTTGCATGGAAGTTGCTTGACTGGAACTTGAAGTTGCCATGGAGATTGATGAAGGTTTTAGGGTTCTTAGGTTTTGATTTTGAAAGAGGGGAGATTTTGAGAGATACGATATAAAATCAGAAAGTGTAGGAAGTGAAGTGAGAAGTGTGTGTTTTTGTCTAAGTGCTTTTAGCAAAACGCTTGCAATTCATATGGGGACAAACAAACACAACATTAATGACATAGGGGGCGCGAGATAGTACTTTTAAACCATAAAGTCATCATTGCCCTTTACGGTTATAAGTCAATTTACATAAGCCACGTTAGAATTTCTCAAGGTAACTGCCATATTAGTGGGACAGGTGTTACTAACAAGTAACTTCCAACGTTTCCACTAACACTACTATTCAGAAGCAAGAAATCTAGAATCTAAAGTTCAGATGTTGATGTCATCAGAAGCACATTTTCCTCAGAACCTTAGTGAAGAGCTTCTGATGTACTATAACTTCTGAACAACTTTAGAACCTAAATTCCTATTCAGAGGCAAGCATTTAATCAGACACAAAGTGCATGTTCAAATTTTTCTTTATAAAATCAAATCTTTCAACAGTTAAAGGCTTAGTGAATATATCAGCCCAATGATGTTCAATATCAATGAATTGTATATCCAAAATCCTTTTTGAACATAATCTCTAATAAAGTGGTGTTTGATTTCAATATGCTTGGCTCTAGAATGTAGAATTGGATTCTTAGACAAACAAATAGTAGGAGTATTATCACAAAAGATGGGAATACTGTTAGCATTAATTTGATAATCTTCTAACTGATGTTTCATCCAAAATAGTTGTGTCCAACAACTTGCAGCTCAGATGTATTCTGCTTCTGCTGTAGACATAACAATAGTTGCTTGTCTTTTGCTAGCCCAGGATATCAGATTCTCACCAAGAAACTTACAGTTTCCACTGGTTTATTTTCTTTCAATCCTATCACCAGCATAATCAGCATCACAAAATCCAACCTACTTATAATCTGGGGATTTTCTGTAAAGGAGTCCAAGATTTGTTGTTCCTTTCAGATACCTGAAGATTCTCTTAATTACAACATTTAAATGAGATTCTCTAGGATCTGACTGGAATCTTGCACACAAACATACATTGAATAAATTTTTTTTGCCTAGATGCAGTGAAATATAACAAAGAACCAATCATACCTCTATACAACTTCTGATCAACCTTTGATCCAGTATCTTCTTTGCTTAAGTTGCAGGTTGGATGCATTGGTGTCTTCATCACTTTGCAATCTTCAAGCTTGAACTTCTTTAGAAGCTCCTTACTATACTTTGTTTGATGAACATACACTCCATCTTTGCATTGAACGATTTGAATTCGAAGGAAGAACTTCAATTCTCTCATCATGCTCATTTCAAATTCATCCTGCATTAACTTAGAGAATTCCTTGCAAGGGATGCATTAGTAGATCCAAATATTATATCATCAACATAGATTTGCACAACAAGAATATCTTTCTCAAGGGTCCTTCTGAAGAGTGTTGTGTCCACCTGACCTCTTATAAAATCATTTTCAATCAAGAAATTACTTAGTCTATCATACCAAGCTCTGGGAGCTTGTTTCAGATCATAAAATGATTTCTTGAGTTTATACACATGATCAGGATGCTTCAGATCCTCAAAACCTAGAGGTCACTTGACATACACTTCTTCAGATATCACTCCATTGATAAATGCACTCTTAACATCCATTTGATATAATATAATGCCATGATTTACTGCATAGGATAGAAGTAACCTGATTGCTTTCAATCTTGCAACTGGAGCAAATGTTTCGGTATAATCAATGCCTTCTTGATGATTGTAACCTTAAGGATCAAGTCTGGCTTTGTTTCTGACTACTTTTCCTTGTTCATTAAGCTTGTTTCTGAATACCCATTTTGTTCCAGTAATGTTTTTGTGCTGAGGTTTGGGTACCAGATCCCACACATCATTTCTTTGAAATTTATTGAGTTCTTCTTTCATAGCTAGGATCCATCCATCATCTGAGAGTGCTTCATCAACAATAACATGCTCTATCACTGATAACAATCCCATTATAGACTCTTCTTGTCTGAATGATTAGATCCTCTGGATGTGAAGACTTATATTTGAAAGTGTTCTTGGATTGATTAGCTTGCTGAGAACCATCTTGAGCTTCATCAAAAGCTGCTTCATTTTGAGCTTCTGGAGTGGGTTCAGCTTCTGGACTATCCTCAGATTCAATAATCTGATCAGGTTCTGAAGTATCTTCAGGCACCTGGATATCTGCAAAACTTTCACCTTGCTCTGGAGTTTTATTTCTAGGCTCCTTGTCATCAAATTTGATGTCTATTGATTCTTCAACACATTGTGTTTCTGAATTATACACTCTGTATGCCTTTGACCTTTCAGAGTAACCTAGAAAGATTCCTCTCTGGGCCTTGGCATCAAATTTCTTTAGGTAGACTTTATTATTTAGAATGTAACATGTACATCCAAATTGATGAAAGTAAGAGATATTGAGTCTTCTTCCCTTAAAGAGTTCATATGATGTTTTCTCCAAGATAGGTCTGATATAGATTCTATTTTGGACATAACACGCTGTATTCACTGCTTCTGGCCAGAAATGTTTAGCCAAATTATTTTCATGAATTATTGTTCTAGCCATTTCTTGTAAAGTTCTATTCTTTCTCTCTACAACCCCATTTTACAGTGGAGTTCTAGGAGAAGAGAATTCATGGACAATTCCATGTTTTTCACAAAAAGTTTCAAATGACTCATTTTCAAACTCTCCACCATGATCACTTCTGACTTTTAAAATTTTCATTTCTTTTTCAGATTGTATTTGAGTGCAGAAGTTGCTGAACACATCATATGCATTATCCTTACTTCTCATGAATTTAACCCAAATCCATTTGCTATAATCATCAACAATGACTAATCCATATTTACTTCCATATAAAGATGCAATGCTAACTGGTCCAAATATATCAATATGGAGTAATTCCAAGGGTCTGGAGGTTGCTACAACGTCTTTAGTTTTAAAAGATGATTTAACAATTTTCCCTTTTTGGTAAGCCTCTAACAAGTTGTAACTTACTAAGCTTAGAGATTAATCTTTAGTTAGCATGTCCCAACCTTCTGTGTCATACCCTCTTCTTATAATTCACTGATAGAAGGCAAACTACCTTCTGATCAACCAGTTTAAAGAAGTTAATTTTATAGACATTATCTACCCTCTTTCCCTTAAATACTATGGAGTTGTCATTTTTGTTAACTCTTGTGCAGTTGGTCTTATCAAACATCACATCATAACCATTATCACCAAACTGACTAATACTAAGAAGGCTATGCTTAAGACCATTTACCAACCACACATTTATTAATAGAGATAGAAGAGTTACGGATAGTTCTTGTACCAATGATTTTGCCAGCTTCGTTGCCTCTAAATTTCACATTTCCTCCTTCTTTCATTGTTAGGGTAAGGAACATAGACTTCTCTCCTGTCATATGTCTCGAGCAACCGCTGTCTAGGTACCATGATCTTTGCTTTTCCTTTGCTCATAGGCATATCTGCAACATTGACAATTTCAGATTTAGGTACCCATATCTTTATAGGTCTTTTGACGTTAGAACTGGAAGTGTTACTCTTCTTCCCTTATGCCTTGTGCTGAAAGTTTGATAGCTTCTGATCATTCAATACCTTAGGTTTAACACCTTTTGGTTTTGATTCACAAGAAGCAACAACTGCTTTGTTCCTTTGAAACGTAGGCTTTAAGATACCAGACTCTGAGGAACAGGTTCTAATCTCTTCAGAATCTTGATCTTTGAAGTCTTAGAATCAGAGTTTGTCATTGCCTTACACTTAAAGTTCTTTGACTTTGAAATATTCTTAGTTATAGAACTAGAAGCTTCAGATTCTGACTGAACAGCAGTTTTAGACTTAGTACCTTCAGGTACAAAGAAAGTTTTCAATCCTTCCTTAATGCATTCACAACATGCTTTAAGACTGATCTCATTAGGTTTCCCTTCTGAGAATCCAATCCTTTTACCTCTGTTCTTGTAAATACTATAAATCATAGAAGCTACTTTGCTTCTGTCAATGCCAGATATAATAAAGTCTTCAAGAGCGATTTCATGTTTACTTAAAGGTTTTCCATCACACTTTTATTGTAGCTTCTGTCAAAGAATCTTGAGTTTGTCTTCATAAGATTTACAAATGAAGTCAAAACCTCTTAGTCCTTCCTCGGATGCTTTTAGATCCAATAGAGTTGATTCTTGTTGTTTCATTAAAGCAACATATTTTTCTTTTAAATCACTCAACTCACTGGTTCTGTGTTCAAAGTGTGTGGAAGCTCTTTAAAAGACTCAATAAGTTCTTCTCTAAGAATTTTAGAATATACCTCATTTTCATCTTCAGAATTTGATTCATATTCAACTTCTGATGTCAATGTAGCTACTAACCCAACAACTACATTTGCTTCATCATCTGCTTCTTCTTTATCAGAACCAGATTCATTATCTAAGTCTTCCCAGGTGGCCATTAAATTCGGCTTAATCTGCTTCCAGAACTTGCTTGGTTTAAAGTTCGACTTCTTGGACTTCTCCTTTGATTTCTCTTTCTAAAGATCAGGGCAATCAGCAATAAAGTGTCCATGCTTCTTACAGTTGAAGCTACCCTTCTGATCTTTTTTCTTGGAGCTTTTGTAACAACCTCTTATGCTCTAAAACTTCTTGTTCTTCCTAGCCAGATACTAAAGCTTGTTGGAAAGCATAACCATCTTCTCAACAACAGCAGGATCTTCATCAGAATCTCCATCAGGGGACTCTTCTTTAGATTCAATGACTTTGAGAGCTTTAGATGACTTTCCTTTAGATGGAAGAGCAATAGATTTAGTCCTCTTAGAAGGCTCATGCTCATTTAGACTCATTTCATGAACATTGAGAGAGTTGACAAGATCTTCAACACTTAAAGCGTTTAAATCTTTAGCTTCCTCAATAGTAGTAACCTTAGGTCTCCATCTAGCAGGTAAGCTTCTTAGTATCTTGCTCACATGATCAAAAGCAATATAACTTTTCCTCAATATTTGAAGTCCAAAGACTAGAGTCTGAAATCTTGAGTACATTTCCTCAATACTTTCATCATCTTTCATCTCGAACAACTCATACTGATGAACAAGCATAAGAGCCTTTGCTTCTCTAACCTTCTTACTACCTTCATAGTTTCCACAAAGTGAAGCAAACATTGCATTTGCAGTAGATTTATCACTCATCTTCATGTACACTATGCGAGGTATAGAAGCAACAAGTATTCCTCTAATCTTGTGATGCTTCTTGTAAAGCTTCTTCTGAGTAGGAGTGTGTTTCTTTCTATCAATAGCAGCTCCTTCTTCATCAAGTTCCGAGTGACCAACACCATCTTAAAAAATATCCCATAATTTTTCATCTAAACCCATGATGTGACTATACATGTTGGTTTTCCACCAAGATAATTTTTCAGGATTCCCATTGAACTTGGGAGCTTTGCCAGAGTCAGACTTCTTGTCATCAGAAGTACCATAATCATAATGAACAACATTGTTTCTAGGAATAAGAACTTCATCAGCCATCTTTTTCTCAGATCTTTATCTGTTACACTGTTAAGTGTTAAGACAACAGACCAATGCTCTAGATACCAATTGAAGGTGAGAAAAACACAAGAAGGGGGGTTGAATTGTGGTTTCTTTTTCTACTCTGAAAACAGAATTCACTGTTAAGAACCTGATTGAGTTCAGCTTCTGAAGTGATGTTCAGAGTCTAAATGCAGCGGATAGGTAAATAGAGAGAGAGAGAGAGGGAGAGAGGGAGAGAGAGAGAGAGAGAGAGAGAGGGAGACACAAAGCAATTGTAGTGGTTCCTTCCACAAACCGGAAGTAGTCCACTCCTCCTTGCACTTCCAAGGAGAGTTCACTAAAATCAATATCTGATTACAAATGCTCACTGCTCAAAATAGCAATAAACTTCAAACTACTCAAACACAAATGCAAGAGATTTCCTAAGCTCAAGAACACAATCAAGAGACTTCCTATGCTTAAGCACAACTGCAAGAGACTTCTATTTAAACAGAATTACAAAGAAAATTATTTGAGGTTGAACACTTGATATACAATCAGTGGTGTTCACAATACAAATCAGATAAGACTCTAGAATTTCTAAGATATGAAAGATGTTTAAGAAATTCTAAGTGAACTTTTATGTGAAACAATTCCTGCAGAGTTTTGGCACTTGTAAAATTGTTGAGTCTTGAGTGTCCAAACAGCAGGTCTTCACTCCTTTATATAGAGGTGTGAAAGATACGTTGGAAACATGCCATCACATCAAAATTGAATCTTTGTAGAAGCTTGATCAAATCACCAATGATCTGTTTCTTAATTTGGTTATTGTCCTATGAAGGAACAATTTCAAATCCATTCCATGTATAGAGGAGAACCAGCGTAGTCACAGCTGTTGTTCTTATACTATTGCAGGCAAAAAACAGAGTAGTTGAGATAGTGGTTGTACAATTGTACTATTATCCTTTTCCAACGTTCTTCAAAGAATAACCATCCAATGTCTTCCAATTCTTTTGAATTAGTCGTTGTTCCAGGCTTTTATTCCTTCTGCGATGCTAGACATAACAATAACAACATATAACAAACTTTGAGACTTCAGTCTTCCAGCTTCTAGTGATGGTGCTTCTGATGACGTCAGCTTCTAGTGATCTTTAGAACTTCTTTTCTTCAGATGCTTCCTTGCAGCAGAAGCTTCTTTTTGTAGATTCCATTGCTCTCATTTGTTCTTCAGAACCTATGCTTTTAAATAGACATTTCAAATTTTTGTCTATGGTCCTGCACACTTGAACAAATATTAGCATTTCCAATTGAAATTTTTTAAAAGCTTGTTTTCATCAAAACTCAAAGGGTAATGTTAAACACATTTTGTCCCAACCAGAGGGATAAGGGAGAGTTTTAAGATAGACGACTAAGGTAAGCATATGTCTGTTGAATTAGAGATGAGCCTAAAATGGTGAAGTAGTTTGAGAAGTATAAGAGATATAGATGGGTAGTTCACGCTGGAGTAGTAACAATGAGAGTAAGCCCTTGATATATTTAACGGGTCTAATTTGGTAAGTCGATTAAGAGGGTATAAAATATGAAAGAGATAAAAAAGTGAAAATGACACCGATAAGAGGTGATATATAGTAGGTGCTTTCCAGGTAAATGATGAAGTTAAACATAAACTCTTTAAAGCAATAATGAGTTAAGGAATATTACTAAGTTGAAGAGTGAACGAGTTAAGGTGGTTAAATAACTCAAGATGAATGTTAGATAAGAACGTATATAGTGTAAAAATGATTAGAAATTATAGAATTCAAATTTGGATGATCGTAGACAATGAAAGGGTCGTTAAGATAAAATGTAAACGAAGATAAGGAGTTATGTATTTAGTAATGAAAAATAATAGGAATGATGATAACGTTGAATAAGACGGGAATCGATTAGAAGAGCGCAAGATGAATAGGAAGGAAGATGAGAGGTAATAGCTATAAAGTTTGATGATAAGTTTTACTGAGGAAGGTTGCTGACGTCGAAAGTAATGATAAGGGGAGGTAATAACTTTAAATTAGAATGAAGTTAAGATTAGAGGGATGATCAATGTATATATAATGACAAATATGAGAACGAGGTAATAAGATATAAAGTTGCTTTAATGAGAAGAATAAGTATGGGAGAGTTAGTGACAATGGTGAGGAAGAACCTAGTTGTACGGAGAGGGGATGTTATATGTAATGATAATGAATAAGAAAATATCTTGAGATTAATAATGAGGAATAAGGTATGATATCAGAAATAAAGTATATAGAGAGCCTAGAATAGGTAAGGGAATATAGTATGTCTGTAAGATGAATAATAAAATAAAATAGAAGGATATTGACGTAGAAATGAGTTACGCGTAAGGGTTGGATTAATGAAGAGGTAAGGTGGTGATATAAACATTTGATAGAGAGTAATGATGAGGAATCCTATAACCGTGACAAAGAGTGACGACGGTTTATATTATACATATGTAAATAAATAAATAAGATGACAAATCATGATGTCATATTATAATAATGATGAGAATGACGATGTCTATATTGTCGTGATGATGAGAGTTTTGATGGTTAAATTATTATGATGATGAGAATGATAATGTTTATATTTTATTGATGTTGAGAATGACGATAACTATATTATTAGGATGATGAGAGTGATGATGTTAACAATGATGAAGATAGCGAATACGTAATGATGATGAGGTGGATGATGATTTAATGTGATGTATGGGAGAGACGTGATGACGTGTAAAATTATAATGATGATGGAAGTGATATATATATATATATATATGGGTTTTGCTAGAAGCCACACATGAAGGTGTCTTTTAGGAACCTACACCTCAACGTGTGATTTCCACTTTTTAGTTACAACATTGCTAAAAGACACCTTCATAAAAATTAGTTGATGTCTTTTAACAAATGCTCATAGAATAACTTGCTAAAAGACACCTTCATAAATGGTGTCTTCTATCAAAACCCTATATATATATATATATATATTGATGATGAGAGTGGTGATGATTTATGTGCTTGCATTAGAGTCCTGCATTTTAGGAGTCTCACATTAATGTGTGAATTGATTGACTATGTGTGTACGTGTATTACTTGGCGAGTTTAATTATTGGTGTCCATATAGAGTATAGAGCATGGTGCCGTGCATTGTTGACGAGAAAAGTCCAGTAAGATACCTCTAGCAAATTATGACGAGAAAAGTCCAATAATGTACCTCTGGCAAATTATGACGAGTAGGTGTGGTACCATGTTCATATAACTTGTTAGGAGAGTCCATATGCATGCATATGATGATGTTTTGTGCTTGTGGTTTTAAGTGTCAAAATAACGTGTTGTCGTGATATGTGAAAAGAAGAGATTATACATAATAATTGTTGAGAGTGAAGAGATAATAGAGATTATATTCCTATGATATTTATTTAATGTGCGTGCTTTTCCCTGTTATTATGTTATGGCTGGATTTCTCACCCGTTCTTGTTGTTGTATTTATGGTGTCTGTACAAGTGGGGTACATATACTTAGGGCGATGAGATCTAGTTGCGGGACGCCTAGAAGGTTGAGACGAGAATTGTCTTCTGTCAATTTTATTTTAGTAATGATTAGACATATAGTCTGATGAGTAAAACCGCAAGTGCACGGTTCTACCGAAGTAGTAAAAAGAGTATCGTTCCGACAGGGAGTTATGAATTCAATTAACTTTTAATAATGATTAGATGAAAGTTTCAAAGGTTAAAAAGTTTGGATTTTTAATTAAAAGAAAATAATAAAAATAAAAGCGCCTTGGGATTATTGGTTCATTTAGATGACAAATCCTTCACAAAACAAACCCTAAACCTAAACTTTATATTCGACCTACTTTCTAAAGACAAGTTTCTCTTAAGCGTATCAAAGCTTCTTTCGATGTGCAGTGAGTGTGTTCCTCTAGCAACCACGCCTATTCCCATGGTTGATTGCTATTAGAATCCTTGAAGAACGAAACCTTATATGTCTCAAGGTTTGCTAGACTATTCTCATGTTTTGCAACCCTTGTCTAATTTCACTTGTTCTAATATCAAAGCTCCGTTGTCGCTTTATGAATTGATATTTGAGATGATGAATTAACAAATACTAACCCTCCGTTGTCGCTTTATGAGTTTGATATTTGTTAATTCATTATAAAAACGGTGAATTAGATTAGAAAGTAGATTT
>Ga0228710_1009378_pt1 | contig 13609 bp, 8 predicted proteins | sample MedpolnodulmetaG_FD_177995 | JGI IMG/M metagenome (GOLD analysis project Ga0228710, IMG submission 177995) | Root nodule microbial communities from Medicago polymorpha collected in Santa Monica, California, United States - pink nodules | ecosystem: Host-associated > Plants > Roots > Nodule...
CCTGACCCATGAATAATTCAAACAAGAGTGCATCTTGATAAAAACAGACCAATTGGATCGACCCTAGTCTATCCGAACAAATATTCACTCATTACGGGCGCAACCCAGCGAACCCGCGTACGGGCGCGAAATCAAGTTACAAAAAATATAACAAGTGAACATTTGCAAAGAGCGTTAGGGTTTTAAAATTGCAAATAGATCAACCGCCAACGCGATATCAAAACCTTAGTGCCTGCAGCTCTCTGAACACAACAACAAGCATAAAATTTCTTTCGAGCAACAACAAGACCATAGTGGAGGCAGACATAACGCCTTGAAGCCTGCAGATCTCAACAAATTGAGAACATTAGAGAATCGAAGAGGTTAACTCATCAAAAACAACCACAAAAACACAATAAACACGTAAACATAAAAGCAAACTGCCTCCAAAACAACATAATTTGGCAACAACAAAGAAACCACCACAAAGCTTCACAACAACGCTCGAAAAGCGACGGCGGCGGCTGACAAAGTGATGGGGTAAATCCGCAAGTGCACGGTTTACCGTTGTAGTAATAAAAAGATATCGTTCCGACATGGAGTTATGAATTCAATTAACTTTCAACAATGATTAGATGAGAGTTCAAGCTGAAAAGATTGGATTTTGTTTTAAAAGAAAATATAAAAATAAAAGCGCCTTGGGATTATTGGTTCGTCATGGTGACAAATCCTTCACAAACCAAACCCTAAACCTAGAACCTTATGTTGGACCTATTTTCTAAAGACAAGTTTATCTTTAGTCTATCACATCTCCTTTCGGTCTCAGTGAGTGTGTTTTGTTAGCAACCACACCTATTTTCATGGTTGATTGCTATTGAAATCCTTGAAGCTCGAAACTTTACTGTCTCAAGGTTTGCTAGACTATTTTCATGTTTCGCAATCCTTGTCTAATTTCACTTGTTCCAATATTAAAACTTCATCTTTCGATCCTTCGCTTGATATTTGTGATTATGAATTAACAACTATTAAACTTCGCCTTTCGGTCCATCGATTAATACTTGTTAATTCATTATAAAAATAAGAATTATTTCCATAATTTCCATAAGAAACTATGGGTTTTAGGTCAAAAATAAACTAAACAGGAAGCTTGTCCGAGAAGCAAAAGCAGCAAAATGAGTGTTGTGGTGGTGGCACGGCCGTGCCACTAGAAGCACGAGCCGTGCCAAGCCTTCTGGTGGTTGGATTCATATTTTTGCACCAAATCTTCGTATTTTTGGCCCGAATCAGCTCCAAATCTCCTTTCTTTTGCTCCAAGACTCAATCGTTGAAATATTTGTTCATGAAATTAAATAACTTGCAATTGAAGTAAAATAGTTCTAAAAAGGAAATAAAAACACATAAAATCTAAATAAAACAGACTTGAATAATCTATTAAAATCACTAATTAATGACTCATTACAAAGAAAACCTTAAACCTTGCAGAGATCCTGACGGCACAGTGGTAAAGGGTAAACGACCGATCAAAAACGAATGGTGGTGGTGAAGAGGTTGTTTTTTCTTCACTTTCTCTAAGAACAACAATTAGAAGGAAGAAAAAATGGTGAGAAGTGGTGGTGTTGAGAGGTATGGGGTGAGAAAACACGGTGGGGAAAGGGGTTGGTGAGCTCCGAAAAGGGAAGGGAAAAAGGGTGGTGCGGAGGATGGGTATCGCTCATCACACTACCGATATGGAGGATTACATCTCTAAGGGACAAATTAGAGATTAAATTGGTTTACTTGTCAACGGACTAAGTCTTTTGCTGGAATGAAAATTATGTTTTTTGCGTTGACTTATATTTAGTAGTTTAAATAAAATTGAAAAAGAGAGTACAATACCTTCACCCCTACATTTTTTTTAAACTGTCCATTTTACCCTCTTATTAGAAAAACATTTGCGGGGGCTTCACTATCACTTCTCTTTCTGGACTTTGTGGCTAATTCATTTCAAAGGGGTGACTACCAATTCATGCCAACACTGTCAAATTACTGTTCATGTCAATTTAATCAATTTCATATTCCAATTTATCCCAACTCAATCAAATTCCAATACATGCCACACCAAACAACATGAAATAAACCTTAATCATACAACCTCAATCATAGCTGCAAATCTCCAACAACTGGAAATCACCGTTCAATTTTAGTCATACTTGAGATTCATCTCAATCCCTTCTTTTGAATTCCGTTTAATCTAATTCATACTCATATATCTTTTCCTAACTTCAATTTTGGATTATTTTTTTAGTTTTAAGCTTTTGGAGGTTGTGATTCGTTTTTGTGTGCAATTGGGAAGGATTGGAATCAATCGATATTGGATGCCAAAATTCAGAAAAGTTCTTTACATGATGCAAATTATGGAAAATTTGGAACTATATTTGATGGGGTGAATGGGTGTAATTTTTTAAAGGGCTAGAATTGGCATTTTTTTATGGTTTGTAGGGTGTGAATATAATTGTTAGGGTATAGGGTATAATTTCCTTCTTTTACAATGTTTTGGATTTGAAGCTATAATGGTATTTGGGTCTAGGATTCATGATGTTTGATCTCAAATTTGGGGCTACCTTGAATGGAGGTTCTAATAAGAAAATTAGAGCAAGAATAGCTTAAATGTTTGAGGAGCTTACTTGATTTTATGGTTGCGTGAATTATTTGATAAAAAATTATCTATTGTATTTTTTTCCTTCATGTACATGAGTATAAGGAATATATGTTTAATTATCTTATAGCTTTTGTCTCTTTATGAAAATGAGTTCCAAACCAAGGAACAAGAGAAACTCTAGGAGAAATTCGGAATGAAACATACATTTACTATGATCTGTAGATTTTTAAAATGCTTATTTTTTGTTAATTGATTCAATTAAGACGTGAATCTTCGCAACAACAGTAAATATCATAATGACTAGTTTTAGGATTTAAGTTGTTTAAATTTTAGATAATTTTATATCAACAAAAGAATAAATTTAGTTGTTTATTATGACTAGAGCTTGGTCCGTTGTAAAAAAAAATAGTTAGTGGTGTTTTTTTTGTATTGTTTGTTATTACATTTCTTAAACTTTTTTTGAAGGAACATTTCTTAAATTTATTTGTCATACAATGAGGTGTATTATATATTTTAACTAGTTGTTCATGAATCCCTAGAAGTGTTTTATTTTATTTTATTTTTTTTAAGAAATGAATCCCTACAAGTGTTGTTATCCATAAAAGAATTTGCCTTTTAATTTATTATTTTTTTCTTGTAAATTTCCAACCTACACTTTTATCTTCATTTGGTACCCCTGATCTCTTTGTTAAAAAATTATAATAATATGATTATGGCTACACTATTATTTTAGTTGCCCCTGTACCCTTAAAGTTTTAGGATTGGCCGAATCACATATGTGATTGAGTTTTGTCGTGAGAATACAATTTTGGGTTGAATAAATTTTTTCACCCTTCAAATACAACAATTCTCGATTTTAGTCCCTAAAAACTAGAATGTTTTTATCTTTCTAAAATTTTCATATTCGTTTTTAACCTGTGATGATCATTCATTGATGAAGAAATTTAATGTGCAACAAAAACTAGAATCTGTATGCAAGAACACAACATCAACTTCACGTATTTGGGAGTTTTGAAATTTTAGGGTTTGTTGAACCTAAATAAATATAGGCCCTTGTGAAATTTATTAGATGCTGAAGTTACTAAAAAGACAAGAAAGAGAGGAACTAAATGAGTTAAGAGAAGAGAGAAATAAGTATACTATTTCAGCCACTTTTCAGCCACATAATAATAATAAGAAGTATAAATGTAAAATCATGCTTTCACAATGTAGGTCCAAAAAAATGAACCAATTCAGCAACTCATCGCTCACTATGGGAAAATACACCCAAATTGGGACGAATCCTAAGAGGCGCACATAAAAACTAAAATATAACAATCAAAACATATAATTGTTGTCTTCCTTCAAAATAAAACATATAATTGTTCTCACAACTCTATACCTAATGTAATATATAATATATCTTCTACCTAACCAACCAAATTTAGACTAATACATGATTAACTAATTACTACATTGATATGTAGAAAGATCACCCACAGTCTCAGGGTCACCTTCCCTTAAACAATTAATTGGAGGTATAGTCAAAGTCTCTTGAGCCCCATAAGCATTCCAACAAAAAGGGTCATCCAACAATTCACCTTCAAATGGCAAAAGCTCAACCTCAGACAGTGTTATGTTTGTACAAGCAACAGTGTCACTACAAGCAAAATGAATAGGAGCAGTTCTAACATCATATGTACCCTTAATGTTTTTGTAGGAAACATCATTAACATGTACAGCTGAAGTTTGATTTAGACATTCCTTTGTCAAACAATAGTATTGGTCTATAAGGATGCAGTTTCCTACATTCTCCATTTGTATGTTCTCAAATTTTAAATTTGACACAGATCCCATTCCACCTTGCCATGTCTTAATTCTTAGTCCATTGTCTGATTCTCTTATGACTGTGTCACGGACTGTTAAGTTTGAGACACATGCTTGAGAATTGTGCACACCAAGACTTCCTATGCTGTACAAAATTAACAAAACATTTAAGTTTAGTGACTCATGCTGATATGTACATGTACTACTAGAAACAATAAAATTGACTATCAAAATCATTAACGAAAAAAAATAAATGAAATTATTCCCTCAAATCTCAATTATATGTAAAAACTAATTAACTACACAATAATGGTTAACCTTACTTAATTTTTTTATGCGATCATTCATTGCATGTACGAAAACTTGTTTCATCAAAGGGTATTTTGAGATTAAAAAGTTAATTAAATTTTGCTTATATTTTAGTTTATGTTTATTTGAGATCGGAGTATTTATTACTCTTTACTTTCTTCATCACTAAACTTCATGACAAAATTGGAGACTGATTTCATATTTCATCTCAAAATTTTGTCAATAGTTTAATATTTTGAATAGAAAAATTAGGATCTGGTATTGTAGCAAACCATGTTGTTTCACTTGGTAGTGACACTAATTTTTATTAATCAACAAAATAAGAATAGATTATGTAATGTACCTAATCCCATGGCTAGGACCACAAGTTACACCAGCTATTTCCACATTTGAAGTCCCGGGTCCAATTGAAATGCAATCATCACCTGTTCAAATAATGTTATTATATTAAGCTGGTTGATTATATAAAAATGGTAAAATTAACATAGAAACAAAGTATCAAACAGGGTAAGTAAATATTGGATTATAGCCATTAATTACCATTGCTTATTAAGGAGTTGTATATCCCAACATCTTGTGAGTTTTCAACATGGATTCCATCAGTGTTGGGGCTAAGTTTTGGTGCAGAAATGGATAACATATTGATCATTACTCCTTGGCAGCCATTAAATATCATGTGGAACTGAGGACTGTTTTGAATTTTCAGTCCATTCACATACAAATTGGAGCTCATGAAGAACCGTATCATCTACAAATATGAAAATTAAAAACAACTTTAAGACAATAGCTAGTAATATATTATTGAATTAAATAAGTTTTTCTTCCCTGGATTTTAATTTTAGTCCCTAAAAATAAAAATAGGATATTTTTGTCCCCCCAGAAGTTTTTCGTTTTATTTTTTGTCCCTAATTGATATAATCTTGACATTTTTTTAATATAATATGGACACATACGGGTTGAACATAAAATGGTCATAACTTTGACATTAACATAAATATAAATTGGTCATTAGGGACCAAAAACAAAATGGAAAATTTTGATAGGATGAAAACATCTCGATTTTATTTTTAAGGACTATTATCAAAATTTGCTATATTTTTAAGATAAAAAAATTATTTCATCCTATATTATTTACATATAGAATTAATTAATGACTGAGCTGAATGGTTTTACTCACAGCTGGACTTCCACATGGTCCTGACAAAGTTTTTCCATCTGGACCCTGAAAATGCCAAGTTTAATTTTTGGTTAGTGGTGTGTATCAATCAACATTAGATGCATACAACAATAGTAATAGAAATTAATTTGTAGGCATTCACCGTGTAAAACAAATTACACTATAATGTCACTTTCTTAAATTAGTTTTTAAAATGTCTCTATAAATAAACATTTACATTTTTCTGAGAGAAATAAACATTTACATGGTGATATATGTTTGGATATATGTCGAAAAAAGTTTACCCTGTGAGGTTTGCAGGGAAGATCCCACCATTGATCTCCATTTCCTTCAATGGTTCCTGTACCATTAAGACTCATTTGGTCAAGTTTATAGAACACAAGCCATTGATTTCTGCTATCTGCTTCTGGCCATGAATCAGGTCCATCTGGTGCCATTAGCATACCATCCACCTGATTACATTTCAATTTTGTTAATAATTTCATATTATTATAATAGTAAGAATTCACACTAACGTTAAAACAGTTTTACACATACGTCCAATCATATTTTATTAAGTAGATATTTGTGCATGTATTTTAAGAAATAATAATTTGCTTGTAACAAAATAAATGATATGATGAAATTAGAAATTGAAAAAGTTATCTTACTTGAAATACTAATCCTGGTTTGCATGGACCTGAAAAAATAATTGAAGTGATCTTAAAAGTGTAATTTTCTGGAACCAAAAGAACCCCTGACTCTACAGCACAAGCTGCTTTCCATGCTTTCTTGAATGCAAGTGTGTCATCAGCTGAACCATCTCCAATTGCTCCAAATGATGTAACATCGAAAATACAGTCCGAAGACGAATCCCGAGGATCATTTGGATAAGGGTCAGAAGGAACACTAGGAGAAGAGTTGGAAGGATTTTCTGGATCATTGGAAGACTTAGAAGGAAGAAGGGAAGATGCTTTCTTTTGCTTGGTGTGAAAGTGGTTCCTTCCATCCACATTTCTCAAATTATGGTTGATAAGTAATATAAGGGTAATCCAAAGAATGAGGTCCATGAGGATTTCAAATTTGTATGTGCCAATATTGTGCTACAACAAAATGTTGCTAAATTATTGTTTCAATATATAGAGACAAAAATTCCTGTTTCAGAAATATTTGTGTTAAAGATTATTGGAAGAGATTGAAATTGAAGAAAGAAGAATGGCTAAGGTATATTGTTAAAAACATAGCACATTGATTGGTCTAGCAAGGATCATCTCTTATTTATACTCAAAAAACTTACTATATGATTGTTCATAAATGGTTTCTCAAAGCATATAAAGGTTGCCACGTGTCAAGTTTATGTTGGTTAAAAGTATATTAGGATGTGAGGTGTCAAGGATACGATTGGAGGCTTTTGAAAGCACTTTTGAAGGTTTAGTAGGGTTTATTTTGGTCCTCAACTTCAATATTTTTCTTTGTAGCTATTACAAATATTCACTTTTTTTTATTTGTGGTCCCTCATACTTTGGTTGGTTCTCTTCTTATACTTCAAAAATACAATACACTTACCATTATTTTCAGAAAATTCCAATCACATCATATGAGGCCTAAAGTTTCTAAAAAATCGAGCAAAAAGTACAAACTATACTTCTTTTAATTTTCTCTATATTTTTAAATTGCTTTTGTTTAAAATAATAAAACTATGATAATACATATGCATTCCTTCGTGAGAACTATGCAAAAAATTATTTGAACCTTAAGAGACAGTGAATACTTTTGGCTTATACTCTAATAAGTTGGTCAATTTAATAAACAATCTAGCATATGAATATACTTTTGAAGAAAATAAGCAAAAGTAATAAACCATTCATAAAACTGGTGCCTTTAATTAATTAGTTCCAATTTTGTTCATTAAGATTTAAGCATGTAACATGTTTCTCTGTGGTTTCCCCTGGTAAGTAAGAAGCCAACAGACACATGCAGATTCAGAAAAACAAAACCAATGGTATATTATACTGCATGTGTAGCATATATTGCTATTGGTTGAAATAATTAAGGACAATACGTACAGTATCAAGTATAAGATTTAGTGATTAAGCAACAGCTAATTAGCATCATGATGGATCAATTAATACATGTAAACTTTTATGGTGAACTACAACCAACCACCATTCTAATTTGAGCTAATCAAAACATATCTTTCCATTTTATGAACTAGAAACTTTATTTTGCTTGCAAAATTAGTTAATCAAAGTATCAAACTATCATATCACCTTATCCTTAGGGCAGTACTCTATACAAAATTTTAAAGCAACATACACATAATTGAATTATCCTATAATACACTCATATTGTTATGACAAATACTTGCTTGTACGTACTGTTATGATATATATGAACTTAATATTTCCACTCAAAAGTGAACACGTATATATGTTAGGGAAATTCATGAATTAAAAATAGTAAGTCCAAAATTGGTGAATATGGTATTGATATCAATCTCGTGACTCTTTGTTGTTGTTTAGCTTGTTGTGGCCAAGGAATTGTATAGGCAGCATATATTAGGTGGGAGACAACAAAAATTGAATCATTCACGGGTAGAATATTTTTGAATAAATGCCAAAGTATATTTTGTATAAAAAAAAATAGTAATGATGATGAATGAGTGAGTGACCCTAGCTCTCTATCTATACATTATCTATATATCACATTAATTACCACTACCACTCAATACCAAATAATGAAGATCATATTAATTGAAAAAGCATAATATAAAACTTTATATATATGAATTCACCTGATGATGAGTGTCTTTCTTTTTTGTTATGTTTGTAATGTAGTAGTCGACGTGTGTAATTGCAAAATGTGGTGCAAATAGAATGAGTTGGGGTTTGAATGTGAAGAGGGTTATGGTTTTATATGATAGAAGAATTGATGAAACTGTTGAACATGCATGCGTGCATGTTTGTCTTAACATGTCACGTGTGTAGTAGTAGTATCACTCACTCTCACGGGTTGTGGTGAGAGAGGATTCTAGCTTGAATCAAACAAACACAAACACAGATCGTAACGTAAGGTAAGTTATTAACAGAAGAAAAATTGGTAATAATAATTAAACATTGATTCTAGGATGCGACGAAATTCTTTGTGCTCTGACACTAGGTGCTACTGTGCGGTTCTCATCTTAGACAAGTGTCATTCAACCACATCACGAGCTAAGTTACTGATTCATTGTTTCCTATGTGGGCCCATCCAATGCCACGATGATTCATAGTGGGAGGGAGACTGAACGATTTATGGGTGTATATATGTTTGGTATCAAGGTGGGATGGATAAAATCACACTACCATTTTGTCAAAAAAATATATTCACGGGTAGCACTTGGGTGACATAGAATTGGTGATATTGGTGATATTAGTCAATCACAATGTCACAATCTTTGTGAAAGAGAGAGAAAAAAGCCACTTATAACATTATAGTTGATCAATATCACCAATTCTATATCACCCAAATGCTATCCCATATTCACTTCTCACCATATTTTCAACATGATCCATTAAATATATATATATGCACCAATTATGCATTTAGTGCATGCATGTGAATTAGAATTTGTGTGAGTACCGTCGAATTAACGATAAGTTGGTTTGATTATTTATTTTTTTATAAGCCAAGAGTCCAACGACATATAATAAAGGAATTGAAGCAGTCCAACAGAGTTGGAGTGTCTTACAGATTTCAGTCTATGTTAGATGCTCATATATATATTATTAAAAAAAGGAAAAAAATAAATACAAAAAAAAAACTGAGGGACATAAACCTAACCCAGTCACTCCACACAAAGTGTATGCCAATCTAATCGGGTGATACAAAAAAATCAAAACAAGTGGATGCCTAATATATGGTGTATGGACCAACCGTCAACACGAAATTGAACCAAGAACCAACAGCTTCTTGCGACAGCAACAAGCAAAGCGTCTCTTTCGAGCCAAACAGTCCAACATCAGAGACTGGTGCGGATTTTGAAACATCCCCAAGTTATATAGTGTCAAACTTCGTGAAGGTGAGAGATTCGACCGTCAACATGGATACGGATCCCCACGCCTACAAACCCATTATGCTGCGACAAAAAGCTTCACAATCATTTCTAGACTTATGGTAATTGAAGTGTGTTTCTCTCAAATTTTTAAATTCGATTCTTTTCGGTACAAATGATTGCAGAAATATTGTTAAAGCGTGTGTATACACATACACACATAACACTCAGTCTCATGTTCATTGTTGAACATAACTCCAAAGTAAATTGAAAGTTATAGAGATAACTGCAATTCTTCTTTTCAATAATGTGGGGTTTATGAAGTGAATTGTACACTTACTTCAAGTATATCAATAAATTGTGGTTTAAAAACACAATTTTTGCTTTTAATTTTCTATCCATTAAATAATGGTTATAAACTAAAATAAAAATGCAAGATTTAAACTTTCGACTACAATTCTCATTTTTGGTTGATATTGATGTTAAGAGATTTCCTACTTTTGTAATCTATTTTCTTTTACGGGCTTTGGCCCTCTATGTGATCAAAAATATTTATAATTTTTTTTTTGCCACCACACCTTTCCACAGAGAGCACAACCTGCCAAGGCAAACGTTGGTCAATTATATGTCATTATTATATATGTCGATTGCAAACTTCCAACCATATTTTGGAAATCTCTCACAAATGTATCATGTATTTTTCTTTTTTTGGGTATAAATCACAATGTATGCTTTTACGCATCTTAAAAGTGATTTTACAAATGAAGTATAACTTAATTTTAATCACCGTTTGAGTTAAGCTCAAACTTAAAACTTGCTTTTAATTAGAACTAATTTTGACTGTCATTTGTGTTTGTATTATCAAATCATGATTATAATCTATACGTGAAAGGTCAACTAGTGAAAGAAAGTACCCCAAAAAAATGATTGCATGAAGGGATACAAAAAAAAGGTTATATTGTTAATTGGAACAAAACCATATATTGATTAATGAGAAAACCATATATTGCTGTATTGCCAAAACCATAACGTTCACGTGGTATTTCTTATTCTTGTGTGTGTCACGGGCAATGGGTGGGGGATTGATTAAAATAAATTGGGTTGTGAGTAGATGTTTTGTGGGTTCTTTCTAATGACTGTTCTTTCGAGTGAGACAGTGATGAAGATAGTGTATGTATGAATTGAATTATAAAGAATAAAACAAATGTGTCATTAAACAACCTTGTTCACGAGCCATGTTATTTTAATTAAGCTTAATAATTGGTGCGATATATTGTCTTTGTCTTAATCAAGTATTATTATTATACACAAAAAACATGCTCCCAGCGCCTAGTAGCATCGGCTCGTACCTGTTTTGAGGAGTGCTACCGGGTGGTCCAGCTTCACAGGCTCCTGTTCTGTTCAACCACAGATATACATGCAGATTCTATATTGATTTTGACAATAATTTAGTTCACTACACACGAACAATAACTACAAAAGTCAAATCATGTTGTATCTTATAGACTGTCTTATATAGTAGTTACTTAAATTTTATAATTACTAAACAAAAGCCATTGAATAAGTTAGAGCTTTAACTTCTTAATGATGCAATATAAGGTTACAAATTGGTTAGGAAAAGTTCATATGTATAATATAAGCAGCAAGTACTTAAAAATTAATAATAGTTTTTGGAGGTTGAGGTGTTTTCTCACGGCAGAAAGTTACTATGAAAACCAGTGAGTGCAGTGGCGACCGATATCTTGGATGTTGTTTTATTGTGATGCGAACAATATTTGAGTGTAGAGGTTGCATACTATAACCAATGCACTGCCAGATTTAATGGCTGATAATGTTTTCCTTACGCATATGATCTGTGGACACGAGGTTATTCTTTCGTTTTCTCTTAACACAAAACTAGATCACAGTAGTAGCAAGTACTAAACATGTTAAGTAGAAAAGGAAAATTAGTTTGACATTTTAAAATTCAACAAGTCATGTTAAGTACAATTCTCAAACCAACTGAAATTGTTCTTATAAGGTTTAGTACTGTACAAAATTTCTAGGACAAACAATGTCTCCAGAAATCATTGATGCCCTATATTTCCTTTTTTACACCAACATATTACTCTGACTTGCTTTCTATAAATATTGACCCCAGAAATGAACACTCATGAACTTCTCAGCATCTCGTAACATATCCGGTCACCATTCCAAATGATAAATCAAATAGTCAAAAACCCTACACTCATCTGGTACAAAATTTATTCCGTAAGGCTTCTTCTAGTTTTTGGAAAATCGCTGAGAATGCTCCTGCACAGAGAACAGCCCACAACAAAATAGTTTATTCACTCATTCTAGAGGAGGGATTCTTTATTTTGAATTCAAACATTGCAATTATCAACTTATCAATCATAGGGACCAGTCTACAAGGATGACAAAAGAATGGGGTGTCAAAATAAGCATGACTACAAAACAAAAAATTCAGTGAAGTGGTTAGGAAACAGTCAGACCAACAACTTTTTCATGCATACAAACCCCATGTTTGAAATTGAAATATTAATGATATGGAAATATGCTCTATATTTCATTGATATGTAAAACAGTACATAGGAGGTATTTGTAGAATACAAGTGACTGTAGGCAGAGTGCTAGTCAAGCCAGAAAATAAAACAAATTATTCTGTCTATGAATGCTACTTATTCTCCCTTTAAATTCTAATTCTAATACAGCTAATTACAATTAATTAGTATTTACAACCAGTTATAATAAGTCAAACAACACAAAATCTGATTGATTATGTGCTAATATTCAACACTCCCCCTCAAGCTGGCATGAATATGTCATTCATAGCAAGCTTGCACACCATGTCATCGAATTGTCTCTTAGGTAGGCTCTTTGTGAGGACATCTGCTACTTGACTTTTGGTAGGTATATAGGACATACAAATCTCACCACTGTCAATTTTTTCTTTAATAAAGTGCTTGTCCACTTCAACATGTTTCGTTCTATCATGTAGAACAGGGTTATGAGCAATAGAAATAATTGCCTTATTATTGCAATAAACTTTCATTGGAGTTGGACCTGCAATCTTCAATTCTTGCATGAATTTTTTTATCCATAATACTTCACAAAAACCATGAGCCACCGATCGGAATTCAGCCTCTACACTGCTTATGGCTACAACATTTTGTTTTTTGCTCCTCCATGTAACTAAGTTTCCACCTACAAAGGTATAATATCCGATGTAGACCTCCGATCATTTATATTACCTGCCCAGTCAGCATCTGTATAGGCTTCAACCTGCATATGCCCTCTGTTTCTGAACATTAACCCTTTTCCTGGAGTTCCCTTTAAATATCTCAATATTCTGAAAACAGCTTCAAAGTGGGTTGGCCTTGGTGCATGCATAAACTGGCTTATTACGCTCACAACAAATGTTATATCAGGCCTTGTATGTGACAAATAAATTAGCCTACCAGCTAACCGTTGATAGCGTTCTCTATATGTTATTTCATCTTTAGCAGCTGATTTTAGTTTCACATTGGGATCCATTGGTGCTTCTGCTGCCTTACACCCCGTCATCCCTGTTTCTGTGAGTAAATCAAGTATATACTTCCGCTGGTTGAGGAAAATTCCTTCTTTTGATCTTGCAAACTCCATACCGAGAAAGTATTTTAATTTTCCAAGATCCTTGATGTCGAACTCA
>Ga0228710_1009381_pt1 | contig 13607 bp, 6 predicted proteins | sample MedpolnodulmetaG_FD_177995 | JGI IMG/M metagenome (GOLD analysis project Ga0228710, IMG submission 177995) | Root nodule microbial communities from Medicago polymorpha collected in Santa Monica, California, United States - pink nodules | ecosystem: Host-associated > Plants > Roots > Nodule...
ACAATTGAAAAAAAAAAAAATATAAAAAAAAAAAAAAACTATTAGAATATACAACAAGTACTCATAAAAAATGATATTATTTTTTACTCACTAACAATTAAGCAATTTGTTTTTTTCTATAGAAAACAAGTAAGTAATTTTATTAATTAATAAATCAGATCTGAACACTACATTAGGATTTCATCACAATTTTCATGAATAACAATATATGTAGTTACCTCTATTAAGATGTGAGTCATTATATGGATCTTTCTCCTTAAAAACTCTATTGAAAGAATTGCAAAAATAAGAAGATAATAGACTCATACAAATTGAAACAATAGGCTCGTATTTAAAATGGCATTTCTTAGTAGTTTTGACTCTTTTTAACAATCTTTGAATCTAACTCGATTGTCACCTTACTTGGTCCGAGCTCAATTGTCCAATGAACAATATATTAGAGGCTTAGTTCATAATCACAACGTAAACGATCAAACTTAAGGGCATGATTTGTTTGTTTTTAGTAAGGAAAAAGTGGTCAATAGCAATTAGGGACATATGTCTCTTGGGACATATATTTTAATCATTCTTTTAACATTCTCTCTCATCTAAAATAAACTATAGGCACCAAAACCAAAGGTACTGAAGTGTCATCCTGTCTCTTGGGGTCATGGAGGTGACAGTAGTTGGTTGAAGACAGTAGACAATAGTTGAGTTTGTTACCACTGTGCTTGTACTGTTGACTAGCAGCATCATTGTACATTGGTGGGTGAAAGCACCTCCTTCTCCATGTGTTTGATATTTTTACTTTAGTTAAATCACATTTTTTTTCTATAATAGTAAGAAAGCACATGTAACATGTAGTCATGAACCAATATCACTGTGTTCCAACCACACACCAGATAAATCTTTATAATCAAATCATTGTCCTATATATGATGACAATTAGACGGTGATCCACATATCATGTCATTTCTAGATATGTGGATCACCTCGTCAGTAAAAGATCTTTTATCATTGACGATAGATATATTCTCTATTCTGGTTAAATCACCGACTCTCTTAAAATTCTCTCTTACTTGAGAGTTGGAATCCTTACATATACATCATCCCTTAAGAATATCAAGACAATCCTCCATTATATTCAACCAACGACAATCGTCGTCCTCAGTTCACTCCGGATCAATATGCAAAAAGTCTTGAGAATGATTGATGTCATTTAGATAACTGCCAAGATATAATACTAATAGTATAGCTATTTATTATAAAAATAAAAAAGTAAGGGTCATGTTAACTTGTGTTCTTAGGACACATGTTAAGCATTAATGTCATTCCATTAATGGTAAGAATTTATTGAAAAAAGATTATATTAAACATTTTGAGCAATAAATTAACACAATTTCCGATACATAATTTCTATTAGTGAAATTCTTAATATGTGTCTTAAGGGCACAAGTTAACATTTCCCAAAAAGTAAATATAACTATTGACCATCATGAATCACTTTGTTACATGATGTTTGTGTAAGGTAACATGCTCTTTTTTTGGGTGAAATCACACTCATTTTACATGATGTTTTTCCGTGCAATGCGATTTGAACATTGATTTTTTTTATTATTTAATTTTTGAAGCATGGACATTATATTATTTAATTATGTTTAAAATTCTCCATTTGTCATAAAACAATAATTATTTACACATTAATTAATATATGAGCGTGCATGAACAAGACTTGAGTTTCTTATTGATCAAGACTCCGTATTCCTTAAGTACGTGCATTGGCATGCTTGTAAATGCATGGTGACATGACATGTTTGTTTTACTTTTAACTTTTCAATTTAATTTATTAATTTGTCAAAAGAATTTAATTTAATCATTATTTATAGCAATTTTGTCTTTGTCTGGTTGAACTAAGGACGTGCTCCTTGAATTGTACCCGCAAACTTTGCGCCAAAAAAAAGGGGAAAAAAAAATCCCATTATACCAAAACCAGCATTAAAAAAAAAAATTAATTAAGGAGTTAAGATCCAATAGAGAAAGTGAAAAATGAAGCTGATATCATATCCACTCTAACGGTGTGTTTGGTTATGTCACTATCGCACGCAAGAAATTAAGAGCTTAAATTAAGGGCATGGAGCACCCTTGGTTAATTTGGTGAACCAAACCCCGTTCGTATTGTTTTAATTAAGTTATTATGAATATGAATATAAATTATAACCCCACCACCACTATACGTACCAACCTCACCAAGTCACCCATATCACTTAGGTTAGGGAAGTGGGCTTAACTAAATTCTATTGACGTAATTAAAGCATAAGTCAATTAAAGCATAAGTCAAATTAGTAGCATAACATAACGATATGTGGGGACCATAAATTTTATAATATGGTTAAATAAAAGTGCAACTTCAAACTGAACCTACATATCTAACTTCACTGCCTAGTCTTGTTAATCAAAATTCAAGGTGGGGCTACCAACTTAACGAGACATACATGGATTACATATAAGATTTTTAGGGGATGATAACAATGAGGGTTAGTTATGCAACTACAATGGATTTGTTCCATCGTTAAGATCTAATGACTAATCTGTTAGGCAACCACGTGATGATAAAGCAGTGGGAGAATATATATATATATGATATAATGCAATTGAAAGTTATGTCTACTGTTATAAAAAAGTTTTTTTTTTTTCTTTCTGGAAGACACATTTATGAAGGCGTGTTTTACCAAGTTATTTTATAGGTATTTGTTAAAAGACATCAATTAATTTTTATGAAGGTGTCTTTTAATAAGTTATAACTAAAAAGTTGATAATCACACCTCGAAGTGTAAATTGCTAAAAAACATATTCATGGGTGTCTTCTAGCAAAACCCTATAAAAAATTATAGAAATATGATGATGTATTCATATATAAATTACATCTTAGACTTTAGTGTAAATTTACAGTTTTTGTTAGAATTAAATTTCTTTTTCTTTTTTACTCTAGGATTAATGTTCATGTTTACTATTTTATTCTTCCGTTGAATTTCTCATTTAAAGGTTAGAATTCTAGTAATAGTATGGCAAGAATTAGCGGTTATTTTTCTGTTACAAAAGTAATATTCAAACCGGTGGGTCGGTTAATTGACCAAAATAAAATAATTATGATATGAATTCTCAATACCCGATTTAATATTTCATTTGTAAAATTAGCATTACCTTCGTCTATAATTATAAGATTTTTTAGTTTTTTTTGTCCCTTTTTATAAGACCACCTTCAAATTTCAATATATATTCATTTTCTCTTACCACTACTACCCGTATGTGACATACTTTTCCGCAATATATAATAAATATTTTTGTTAACAAATATAATAAATACTTTATGAGAACATTAACTACTTTTTTCTCTTAAAAGATAAACATGTAAAGCGATAGCAATTATCAATAAAATTAGTTCGAGAATCAACTTTCTTAATTTTCAAGTCATATATTTAAGGACGAAGGTGGTATAACCTTAGTAACAAATAGGATAGCAATACTTCATTGATAACTAAAAATGAGCACAACCACAACAATTATTTGAGTATTACTTTTCTCACCCTGCCGTCTTCTCATGCGCCCTGCAAAAATGCCAAAATTACCCCTAGTTTGGATTATATTTTCCGAACCATATTGTTAGTGTTTCCGAAAAATAAAATTCGGACATTGTCGATATGAAATTTTTTGTGTCTATCTTTAATGTCAAGGTTCTATGTTGACCGTTATACAACCCCCACATAAGCTGCAATGCAATTGCAGAGGTCGTATGAACGGTCAACAATGACCATGACACCACAAACACTCCTACAAAACTTAAAAAATTTGAAGAAAATTTGAAGAAAATGAATGAAAAGAGATGAAGTGAAGAGTGAAGGAATTTCGTGAACATGCAAGCCTATTTATAGCCTAAAACAAGTCCTAAGGAAAACACGTTTGTCATTCAAAACCGTCCAAAAAACACATTAAAACTCCACTAACCGGCCAAACCTTTGGTGAAACGCCACCGTCCAAAAATAAACTGAGGGGTTCCAGATTTAATATTCCGGAATGCATAAAGTTTGTCCGAATTTTACAATTTGGACAACATGAGACCCTGTATTCTAGAGCGTTTTCGTAGCGAATGGCTTGGGAAAAAAATAAAACAAAGGTACGTAACGTAACATAAGAATAAAAACAACATATTCATCAGGTGTTTCAAGAGGATTTCTTTGAGTTAGATCCTGCTGCCTTGACAAATGACATATTCATCTGGCAGGCAGCAAGATCTAACTCATGACAACCTCTTGGTATTTTTGAGTTATCTATCTATCAAGGAGGCAGCAAGGAGTAACTATATATTTTTGAAAGCATGCTGAGGATCTTCACCATGCTGGCACATAGAGAGCAATCTATTTGTCACATAGAGAGCTATCTATTTTGCGGCAACATGACAAAGATCCTCAACACAATGACAAAAAATTTCATGGTTTTCTATGGTGTGTTTGTGTGTTTTGCTGGTATTGAAGCTGAAAACCAGAGAGCATTTATTTATAGGGGTCCTTGGATGTTGTGGACCACATAAACTCTTGGTGCAATGTGGTCCATACAAAAGAATCATATACTGAAGTATTCTGGATTTAGTAATCCAGAATACACTTACGCCCTATGTAAATCCGTATTTCATAATCCGAAATGCATATATTTGGTTATTTTATCGATTAAATGAACATCTTTGGCGTAAATTAAAACATAACCTAAATTTAAATAATATATATCATTCAAAACATAATGCAACAACTTAATTCAACAACATACAACTAACACGTAATTAAAACAACATAAAACATGTGATTAATTAAAACGTAGCACATTATCACGGATCATCTAAACTAATTTCTTCCTCTGGTCCCTCAAACAGAGCCCTGATCTCTTCGTAGTTCCTAGGCTGGATCAAATTTGTTCAGCAGATCTAACCAACGAAGCGTCCAACTCGATCGGTCCTCTAGTACTGTGCTGACCAAAGACAGAGAACATGGTTCTCATGTCGTCGTCGTTTGTGAGTTTCATTCGGTTGAACCAAAGTAATCCGGCTGAGTCGGATAATGGGCATCGACATTCAACATCGACCACCCTCCTCGTGTCTCTGTGGTTGAGTTGACGGTTGATTTGATCCATGTGGTTGAGTTGTGGGGTGATTTTCCACCGTTACAGTAGACTGCCGCTAGCTTGGTGTTCGAATCAAAGCCAGGGAATTCCATGATTTTTTTCTTGGTGTAGTTTACTTGTAATGAAAACAGGGATCCCTATTTATAGAGTTATCTGCACATTGTGGACCACATAAATTGTCGGTGCATTGTGGACCACACAAAAGAATCCAATGCTGAAGCTTTCCGGATTACAGAATCCGAACCAACCCTCACCCTACAAAAATTGCCAAGTTTCCCATTGTTTTCACTCATTATCGTATTATTCCGGATTATATATTCCGGAAACCATGTATGATTCAGATTATATATTCAGGACTGCATCAGTTTCTTTACACCACATACAAAACGTGTTTCAAACGTTTTGGACGGTGGTCAAGTCAAAAAACGTGTTTTTACACGTTTTTTGACTGCATTAAGTGTAGATACACTCTATGCAACCACTCCCTCCCTATAAATACCCTCCAAACCCTCCACAATTTCTCACACCACCCTCTCCCACCCTCTTCTCCTCTTCCTCAGTTTCAACCATGGTTTTCCATCGTTGGCCTTTCATAGAAAGAGACTTCTTTGGAGCTTTTCAGGGATTGTATGAACGGTCAATAGGGATGGAACCAACCCCCTCCCCTGTCTCCCCTCCAACAGTGAAGCTACTGGTATGTCATATGGCTTCCCTGTTCTTAGGTTTTTATGTAATAAGTTTAAAAAGTTTCAACATTATTGTAATTATTATTCATATATTAATAAAATGACTTCTTTTTATTTTTCTGTTGTTTTTATTTTTGTTTTTTTTTATTGTAATTTGCTTTTATTTTACGAATGTGGAAGACTAAAGTTAAAAAAATAATCTAGAAAAACATAATTTCGGATTTTAAAATCCGGAAAAGGTAACAATCTAGTTAGGAAAAAAAATAGAACGCGCGAGATATCCATAGAGTGAAAAAAGCAATCCTCCAAATATTTACATAGTAAGAGGTTGCTTGTGGCTTGTGTGGCTGGTACGAATAATTTCTGGTTTGTACGAAGTGGCTACTTGCACCGTCTTCCAATGAAGAAAGTAATATATTGGTTAGATTTAAATTGCCAAAAGGAAATACTCAATTGATGTAACTTGGTTCATTACATATAGTTTGTCAAAAAACAAAGTTCATTAGCCGTAGTAAAACAATGATTCTACGCCAGAGTTGTGTGATTAAAATTTAATACTCTTTATGGGTTGGTTTGGTGGGTTAGGTTTAGGATCTTGTAGTGTGATTCTCTCTAGACCTTAGGTTCCAATCCTCCATATGTTAATAATTTTTGTGTTGTGATTCTCTCATTGATCTGACTTCAATTAGACTATCACTAATAAACTATTGAATTGGTTCCCAAACATAAATACAATTGTATTAGTGTTTTTTCCTTGGATCTGAATATATTACAAAACCAAAAACATTACATACCACACTTGAAATAATGATCCCCACAACATCTTCATCCTAATGATAAAAAACACATAATTGGTCTTATCAAATAAGTCAGCCTCAATATGATAAAAGTCAAAAGGACACTTAATTATACTATAATAATCACACCAAGTATGAAATATGTCAAAACATATAGTCAACATAAAAATACAAGAGCTTTCTAAATGAATATCATCCATAGACTGATGAGGAGGCTTCCCCAAAGTAGAAGGTATGATCGGTCTAAACACTCTTGATGTTTACTTGCAAGTAACAAACTTCTAATATTCAAATTAAAATCATCTTAAAAAAGTTAGAGAGTTGTCTCTAATTGAAGAGGATTTTAGCCTCTTCAATTAGAGACATCTCTCTTATAATGCCCTTCTTTAGTATGGTCAATTATTATTAATCTCTACAATTCCTTATGATCGCACCGACTCAATAGATTTACCTTTGCAATTCGAGAATACCCAATTCACATCGATTGAAGGATTTTAAAAGATTTTCTATGACAAAAGTTATTATTATGGCATAAAAGGACAAAAATGAAATAACAATACTAAATCACAAAACTCCATACTATAGCATAAATTCAATCTGGGCCACCATACCCAAATTTACCTAAACAAGCAAATTGGACACGTGAAATGTTGATGAACAAATACAAAAGAGACAACACAATGATTAAGACAAAAAAAAAACAATGATAAAGTCATTGACAAAATTATTTATACATTGTTTTAACTTAATTTTAAATAACGATTTAATCTTTTTTATGGTCTCTTAACTTAATTTTCTCTATCTATGTTTACATATGAACTAAAAGAACCAAAATTACAAGAGAAAAATAAATAATTAAATAAGTATTTTTTTTTAATAAAACCAAATTGTCATATGATATGAAATTAAGTTAAGGAAACATAAATTTTATTTTACCTAAATAATTTTACGAGGCTACTTTCTCTATCCTCGCTATCATTTTATAAGTTCAAAAAACAATCAATTTTTTTGGTGGTAAAAAACCATCAAATTTTTCACGTCCAAATACGTACTTATTAAGGACCGACCCAACACATATTGAGGTTAAAGGCGAAATTTCAAATGAGACCTTTTAAGTTATTATTAGTTTGTGAAAAAAATAAGTTATTAATTGTATTCGTTTTACGAAAGTAATATTTTAATTTAAAATTTCACTTTTCTAACTTTTTCTGGATGCAAAATTATTCATTAAATTATTGTAATTGATTTTGTTTAACAACTCTTTTTCAATCGACAACTAAACAAATCCATTTAATCTTTGTGGACACATTGATCTTAAATAAGATATTATTAAGTTTAATTTTGAATTTTATTTTCTAAAGTCGCAACGATTATATGAATTGTTGGCATTATTCTATAAGCAATATATACATTTGAAAATGAATTAAGTTTTTTAATATAATTAAGTATTAAGTATATCACTTGGTGTATCATTTTCCACTTGTATTATTTCTCTTAAAATTTATAGCTTCATAAATAAATATGAGGTATTGAATATAATAGGTAAAAAAAAATTGAGGCCTTAGACAAAGACCTAGTTAGCCTATAGTTTAGGCCGGCCCTGTACTTATTTTTGTGATCTTCATACACACTTATAAAAATATGAGAAGTTTTGAGTAGGAGAATTAAAAGGAAAAATCAACATCTTATGGGCTAGCAGATCTTATATACTCAATCAAACCTTGAAAGTTGTTGTAGGAAGAACCACCAGGACTCACACTCTTGGATGCCAACTTAGCCATATCCATTGCTGATCTAACAAACTCCTCCTTCCTATTCACCATAACATCATTCACCATATTCTCCACAACCTTCCTATCACAAACATCCTTCATATCCAACCCAAGTTTCCAAACCTCACTCACAAATCTACTATTAATTTGTTGATCAGCAAAATAAGGCCAACATATCATAGGCACCCCACACACCACACTCTCCAAAGTAGAGTTCCACCCACTATGTGTCAAAAAAGCACCAATTGCTTTGTGTGACAAAACTTCCTCTTGTGGAACCCACCCCACAATCATCCCTTTCTCTTTAGTAGTCCCTTCCTCAAGCTCCTTCAATATTTCTTTTTCTTGTACCATGTTTGGCCTAATCACCCACAAAAATGGTTTTTTGCTATTCAATAAACCGTGCCAAATCTCAATGATTTCTTCTCCCTTCATTGGGGTGATGCTACCAAAGCTAACATATACAACTGATTTCAACTGTTGAGATTCGAGCCACACCATGCAAGTTCTATCCACTTCGAAGAAATTGCTCTTGGATGATGATGATGATGATGCTTTTTTTGTGGTATTGAGGTGGTGGTGAAGAGGGCCAATGGTGTAGAGTTTGGGGGCATGAAGACGGATTTGGGAGAGAACTGGGGATTCTAGATTCTCGAACGTGTTGAGTATTAATGCATTGCCTTTAAGTGATTGTTGGGTCAGAAGTACAAACTGGTCTAAAATAGCATCATTCATTTTGCAGAAACTTGGAAGATCTCTACATCGAAGCAAGTTTTCCATGCCTGGCACGTTTCTTATGATGCGATCCATGTCTTCGTCTCCTATAAATTAAACTAGAACACTTGTATAAATCATTTTATTTGAATAAATTCAGTCACATTTATTCACCATTTTGTCACTATCAACTCTTTAATGTATCATATGTATATCTATAACACCTTCTATTTGAAGTGTTTCATATTCAATATGTACCAATGTGTATCAAAATTGATCTATTACACTGACTGTTAGAAGTTTTTCATATTCATTATGTACCAATGTGCATCAAATATTACGATAAAAAGTTATAGAAAAAAAATAAAATAAACTTTGTTGCTTTAGAAGAAATCTAAAACAAACATACCTTGTTAATTCATAGGAAAATGCTTAAGAGTGCCTTTGAAGCATTGGTTAAGAGGATACAAATAGAAATATTGTATTGAAAAATGATGAAAAGTGATGAATTTAACTTTTTCAAAGTCAAAATGTTGTTGAATCTAATACAAACATACTAATTTTAGCATGACCCATATATGTAACATGAGAGTCCTGATTATTTTTGAAATAAAAGTCAATAACAAGAAAAATAATATGTGTAGCTATATTTATTTTACTACATAATGGAGATAACAATAGTCATTGAAAACTCACATAAGTGAATGAGATGAGGTTTGAACCCCAATCACAACGTTGAACTTAACAATTTCTATATTATTGTTGGTTTAGCTAGAATCTGCGGACATCTGTGCAGCTATTTAGTTAAATGAAAAGTAAAGAAGTAAAGAGGTAAAGATGCTTTTTTTTTTGGGTACAAAAAGAGGTATATGTTTTTTATCCATGATAAAAGGAAATAATTCAACATTATAATAACCGATTTAGATTATCTACTACTTAAGGACAATACATGATATATGTAAGGTGTGGGGTTCGAACCTCGGCCACCACCAAAAAAAGATTATCTACCGGTGCTTCACCTACTAGTTCCCTTAGATGGTGTTTTGAGGGGAACATTTTTTACTCAATTATTCTGGCAAAAATATCAAGAACTAAGTGAAAATTAAAAAGAAAAAAATTTGTTAATTAAAACTCTAAGAGATGTTTCAGAGTTATATACCTCTAATGGGAAGTTCTTTGCACTCCAAGAGCTTTGGAACAGATAAATAAGCCCAAAAGCAACAAGCACTAACAGTACGAAAATGAATCAATTGTATCCCAAACTCAGCAGCCAAATCAGTAGCAAGGTCACCAAATATTCCATCCAAAATAATGCAACTTATTTTCTCAGAGACAATTATATCTCTCAACAAAGGCTTACCATACAAACTCAGTGACAAAATTACATCACCTACCTTTTCTCCAAATCCAGGATGTTTCTCCTCACTGTGAAAATCAGAGATTGTCTTGAATTGAAGCTTAGGGTAACATTCTAAAAGAGCTTGAATATCATCATTCAAACTAATGAGACGGTTGTGGATGTATTCTGTGTTGAGGAAAGTTATGTGGAGGTTTTGAATTGCAAGAAGCTCAGCAAGCTTTAGCATTGGATTTACATGGCCTTGTGCTGGACATGGGAAGATTAACACATGTGCTAAGGATTTTTCCTTAGGTTGTATATCCATTGATTTTTTTCTTTCTATTTTTCAACAATCTTAAAGACCTATAATTTTTTTTGAAAAAGACCTATAACTAGGGAAGATATTTTTCAATTTTTCAACTCTAAGATTACCACATGTGTGCTATAACATGATATTGCATCCAATTAATGTTTGTGGGGATGTATATCCATTGGTACAAAATATCTTGATGTCTTGTTTATTTTGGTACTAATATTTTGATGTCTTTAGTGAACACAAACACGTGTGTATGGTACATGTGGGGAATATTGGGTCTTAACTTTTTTTTTCTTCTTCCAATTTTATCAACTAGTTAAATTATTTTATCTACAATTTATATTTTTTTAGCCAATCCAATAATTGAATTTTTGTAAATATATAAACTTAAATATATTAAAGAAATACAAAATTCTTGAACAATTTGTTCTTTCAACTGGATCTTAATCGTTTAAATTATTTTATTACCATTTTATCAATGTTTACATATTTAATTACTAGACTTTTTTTAAATAAAAAGATAAAATTTTACAACCTGTATTACTTTTATTAAAAAAAATGACAGACTTCTACTTTATCCTACTGGATAAGGTCGGTATGATTGATGTTCAATCATTAGAATTTACTATTTTACGTAAAAGAGTTTAACCTAATAATTTTAAGAATGAAATTTATATTTTTCTCTATTCTCAAATCCACCAAAAATATCTGTTGCACTCATGTTACTTTTTTTTTCTTCACCAATCATATTTTTTTCTTCTATATTTTCTCTTCTCTCTTTATGTACCCCAGATAATTTTTTTCAAAACCAAAAGGAATGCCTTCTTTGGTGACAATCCCACATCCTTGAATTTTATTTGGTATATATACTACCCAACGACAAAGCATTAGAAGCCGTGTCATTTCTTCTTATTTAATTACTTTTTGAAGAAATTCATGGTTTGAAGAAGGTAAATCGAAAGGGTTTGAAGAATCGTAATTTATTTTTTATTTTTTAATAAAAATATTTATAAAAAAAATTATTATAATTTTACCTGTACTCGCCAAATCAGCATTGTTACATTACATGATATCAAAGTGCTTTTTAAACAGAAAATGGAATAAAAAAGAAAAACTTTGTGCACGTTTGAAATTATAAAGAACATAAACAATAAAGTATAAACAATGAAAACTAAATTGGTATAAACAAATATACGATCTCGTGTATGCAAAATTAAAATATATTATCTTTGGAGGATGCATGCATTCAATTATGATTTGAAGGATTTTACAATATTTTTTTTTCAAAAGTTGAGACCTAATGAAGAAAGCAAAATAACAATTACAAAACTCCAAACTATGTTAGAGAGGGTGTGATCAACGGTCAATGACTTCAATGGTTAATGGCTAAAAAGTTATGCTCGAAAGATTGGAACATGTGATGCTCTTTATGCTGAGATGTGGGGTATGTATGAGGGCTTAAGGATAGTAAGAAGACTAGGTTTTTTGCTACTCATTGTGGAAAGCGACTCCAAACTGCTAGTGGACATGGTAACTGGTAATTACAAGATTAATGGAGCTATCCCCGTTCTGATTCGTCGAATCTGAGATCTCATTGAACTTCCTGGGGAGGTTCAGATAAACCACACCTTGCGTGAAGGAAACAGAAGTGCAAATTGGTTAGCTGCATATAATCTTACACAAGATTCTTTTATGCCCATTGTTTTAGAAGTCCCTTCAAGGGAGCTGGAAAGTATTTTGTTTGAGGATATTTCCAGGGTTTGCATGCCTGGGAATGTTCGTTTAATTTCTTAACTTTCTTTTATTCTTTGGGCTTTGCCCTCTTTTAGGACCCAAAAAAAAAAGAAGAGGCGGTGATCAATACTAAGCTACAAAACTCCATACTATTGAAAATAGTGTAACACTATTCTGGGTGTCGAGGTAAATGGTGGGCGGATTGAAGAAGTGAACAATGTTAGAGAGTTGGTGCTTAATCATTATGAGAATCATTTTAAATCCGTTGGAGAGACCTGGTGTTGAAATTTTTCAAGTCTCTTAGTTTGGTGGACGCCGCTTCTTTAGAGGTACCTTTTTCAGAAGATGAGGTAAAGATGGTTGTATGGTATATTGTGATAGTCGCAAAAGTCCAGGTCCAGATGACATTAATTTTTGTTTTGTTAAGGATTGTTTGGGAGAGATCAAATCTGATGTTATGAGGTTCATTTTCAATATCTCTGTGCATAGTAAATTGGTGAAAGGATCAAACTGTACTTTTATTGATTTGGTTCCTAAGGTGACTTGTCTCCGTAAATTGTATAACTTTGACAAATCTCTCTTGTTGGATGTATGTATAAGATAGTGTAGTCTCTAAAGCTTAGATTGATTTTGTTAAGGGTAGGCATATTTTAGATAGCATGGCTATTGCAAATGAGGTGGTGGGCGATGCAAAAAAAAAAGGATCTGTTATTGTTTAAGGTGGATTTTGAGAAGTCATGTGCCTCTATTGACTAAAGCTACCTAGATTTAGTCATGATTAAAATGGGCTTTAAGTAGAAGTGGAGAAAGCGGATAACAGAATGTGTTAGTACAACTTCTACCTCGGTTTTGGTCGACAGTAGTCCAACCGATGAGTTTCTATTTTGTCAGGGGCTACACCAGAGAGACCCTTTATCGCCATTCCTATTTTTTATTGTTGCGGAAGGTTTAAATGTGATGATGACGATTGTTGTTGATGCTTGACTTTTCATGTGTTACAAAGTTGGGGTGGCATCTCCTTTACGCATCTCACACCTCCAATTTGTTGATGAAAAGTTGATCTTGGGAAAAAAGAATTTTGGGGGGGGGGGGGGGGGGGGG
>Ga0228710_1009382_pt1 | contig 13607 bp, 11 predicted proteins | sample MedpolnodulmetaG_FD_177995 | JGI IMG/M metagenome (GOLD analysis project Ga0228710, IMG submission 177995) | Root nodule microbial communities from Medicago polymorpha collected in Santa Monica, California, United States - pink nodules | ecosystem: Host-associated > Plants > Roots > Nodule...
CACACATGGCAAACATTAAATGAAGACACGTCATCAAAATCAGACACATCATCACTAAAACACATGAGGGGCCTTCAAATCAGAAAGGGGGAAAATGATGGGGTGCAAAATCGCTCATTTAAAAACATGGGGTGCAAAATCGCACAATTGGCAAAAGATAGGGGTGAAAAGTGCAATTAAGCCTTTATTTTTACGTTGAATTTTCTTTTAGGAAGTATTCATAGACTACCCAAAAGTACTTCCATAGTAGATTTTAAATTATCTCTTTCAATGGAAGTGGAAATGCAACAGTTTTAAAAATCTTGAGGGAGAGATTTATCATTTATAGAGATAATATTCGAATAAAAATATTAGTCTTTCTAATTGTACGACGAATTTTATATGATTTACACTAAAAACTTAATCAATTACTAATTTTTGTAGAAAAATCTAGTTGATCATTTTTGGTAGAAATTTCTCCTTCTAACAATATTTTTTCTAGGAGTTTCTCCTTTTAAAGATATAAGTTTAGTTTCACTCTGACATTTTTTTATAGGAAAATATTTTTAATTTGTTGTGACCTTAGTATTTTCTCTTTGTCTAATGTTCGAAACATCCAATTCATTCAACTCTTAACTCAAATTGGACAAGTTACACAATCTTCCTACATATTGCAATCATTTTTTATGAGTAATCAATTAATTTGTTCGGCATAAAAAGGATAATCTTGCACACCGTTGATCAAAATATGTGGATTTACATTATGTTAGTAGTTTTAATTTGATTCCCTTAAAACATCTCAACACTTATTTATCGAATGTTCATTGTCCGTTGATGTTGAAATTTAGTGTTGACTACGTTAGATATTAGTTGTGTCATGTTAAATAGAGTGTTGGAACACGCTCGGATTTTTAAAGGTCAATGAATGGTAAAGTGTTTCGTGAAATGTTATGAGCAGTTTGGATAACTTGTGTGTTAGCTATTTAAAAAGCTCAAAATGTCAATATATCTCGTTAAAAAGAGTTTGTCATGGCAATATTATAGAATATATTAAATTGATGTCATGGTGATGGCTCAAAACAAATGTTAAATAATTCAATTTTGAATTATATTAACTGTGGACACATCCTATTATTTTTTTAATGGCAAATGTTAGTAGTTAATTGTACGATTAATATTTTTCCTTTCCCTAAATTTAAACCTAAAATCTCCATCTCTGTATTGTTTTTAGATCAAATCAATTAAGGTAACATACCCAAACACATACACCTTGTGCTTTGATAGATTTCACCACTATATTTCTTTGGTTTTTCAAAAAGAGTACATTATTTGTTATTTTATATCAATTTTTCATATAATTTCTTTGGCTTTATTTTGTAACCACTATATTTCTTTGGTTTTCGATATCAATTTTTCCAAAATATTTCCATCCTGAAGTATACTTCAAAATAAAGAAAATTTTCTCAAACTTATATTGCTTTCCCTATATAAACTTGACTATTTATAAATAATTTAACTCTAGAATGTACAAAAACTGTGCTTTGGAAAATATTTTTGAACGTCGGAAAGAAAAAAAAATTGAACGTGGTTATCTTTTGAATACTAGTACTATTTCTACGTTCTAAAAACTTTTGAGTTCAAAAAACTGCTGAAGTTTAGCATAAGTGGTTATACACAACGTGTGTAACTTTTGTCAATTTTGGGGTACTAAATTCGATTACTATTCATAAAATAATAAATAATTAAAAAACATGAGTATTTACTATTTAGTGACTTGTGTATTTAGTAGAAAAATGGTGATGAAAGTAAGGTTAATTAGATGAGAAAGATATTTAGATTAGAGAGATAGAGAAAAAAATAACCAAATGTAAGCATTTGAAAGTTAGAGAATCTCTTCCTCTTCCGTTTTTTATTTATCAAAAATAACATACTTTCGTTCATCACAATGGTAGTAGTAAATTGGTAATACAAAATGGAATCAAATCAAAGAACTGATAGACGAGCACATGGGCGGATCTAGGACTAATCTTTCGATGTGGCTAAAACAATAGTGTCAACAAAATTTGTCCAGTGAAATTAAAGATTATGTATTATTTCAGTCAAAGTAGTAGTTTTATTTTGACTAATTTTATTAAAGCATATCTATTTGTAACCCTAACAATTGTTAATTGTAACAAAATGAAACGTCAGTCTCCTCTAACATTTTATTCTTCTTATTACTCTGAAAAAATGTATATCCTTCACTAGTTCTAATAGTCATCCTTCACATGTAAAAAAAAAAATTTGAGAAAAAACAAGTGTGGCTATAGCCACACTATACTATGAATTGGATCCCCTGGAGGAGCATACAACTTGAGGCCCTTACTAGACTAAGAGCGACACAATTTGCTTGTCTTACAAAACTTATCTTAAAGTTTGGATTTTGTTGTAGTATAGTTCTACATACACCACCCAAAAAAAACAGTGTTCCTCGTGTAGCCATAATGTTGCCAAATTCAGACTCATTTTTAGAACTATCAACAATGTTGTCAACCACTAGCTTACGATCTAGCTCAATATGCACTTTTGATAGGCCTAAATCACCAAGCCACAAAATAGCATCCCTTAAGCCCAACGCCTCTGCTTCCAATGGGGTTGGAAGACCCTCATACCACTTGGATTGCGCTTTTATGAAATGACCATGAGAGTTCCTAATGCACATACCGACACCAGAACACCGTTAATCACCAAAAAGGGCTGCATAAATTTTACATTTGACGTAATCTTCCTCTGGAGGTTGCCATCGCTGTACAGCTTCTGTCACGGTCTTCCTTTTCTGGAATTTGCTGTTGCAAACTGCCTTCCATTGATTCAGCATGCCATGCGCTAGCCAGCCACACTTCTTTCATATCACCTTCCCACACTTTATCGTTCCTTCGACGCCATAGACACCATAACATTATCGCGATATTTTGACATGTTTGTTTGGAGCCCCTGCACAATAACAGAAAAATACATTCTGCAAAGTTAGAAACAGCAGCAGCAGCAGCGTCCCTTATTAATTCCCACAGGCCAGCAACTTACCAAAACTTGGTTGGCAGCTTCGCAACCTATAAACAAGTGCCAATCGTTTTCGTAACTATTCTTGCAATGAGGGCAGCTATCCATACACGGTACTCCGCTATCTTGGAGTCACATATATCTTTGTTTACAGAGATTTGAACTGTGCAGAAACTTAACTTTATATTGTAAATTTCAACTTTGTATTGATAACAAAAGTTGAATTCTGGAAATTGATTTCATATGTACTTCCAAAGTTTAACTTATGGAACATCAATTTACACATGTTCCATGTTTTGTTTTAAAAAGCATAACATATACAAATTGATATTGATCTTTGTTGTGTATTTCCTAACTAGAAATAGGCATGAAATAATATATATTCAAGTTGTCTGCAGAAATGAATATTTCAACAAATTGAATGGTGGAATGGGGAAAATGATTGGATGTGAAACCTAAAATGTAGCATCCAAATTTTAGTGATGCATTCCTCCAACAAGAATTTGAGCATTAACCCGTCATTTTTTACAAGAGATAAAGGCCAAAATTTTGTGCTGCTCTTTTTATTTGCAGTATTTTAAAGCATCTTTGAATTGGCAGCGAGGTTAGTGAAATCACAGTGCCATTGTGATTTTGCCAAATCTACACTTTCGAACTTAAACAAAATCATGGTGTCACTGTGATATCCTTAAATTCACCATAATATCAAACATGTCCTTGGCTTAGTGGCTTTTAAAACCTTCTTTTATCAAGAAAAAAAAAATTTAAGAGCTAAAACTAAATGGGATATCCTTCACCTAAAGAATTTAGAAGAAAAAATTAAAAGACCAAGAAGCAAGAGACAAGTAGCATCTGCTTTAAGTTTGTCTACAGAAATTAGCTACTGGTGCAAGAACCTTGGCACTCAGCAGCAAAAATTGCAAGTAAAATAAATGTATTATTAATATATATAAGATCCACTACATCGCTTTGAACTGATCATGATTCTAACATTAAGTACAACAACATCCTTCCTTAGAAGACAATCGATCCAAAATGAGATATAGGCAACCAAACCTCTCAAGTGTTCGCTTCATTTTTATCTGGATTTTGTTCTCCTGCAACATATTAAAATATCTAAGGCATATAGAGAACAAGAAAATAATCATAGTTAACAGTTGTATAATGTAATAAGAACACCAGTTGAGGACTGAAAATGCGTTCATAAGTTCTAGTTGTAGTGGAAATTTTCTCGAATTCAAACAGGAAGATTAAACTTGAAGAAAAGAAAACTAACCACTGGACTTTTCATCTCTAAAGTTAGTAGCTACATGAGAGAAAAATTGTTTTGTAGCATCTGCCCAATCAGGAGAACAAATATTATGTGATATCATGAACAATGAAATATATTGTCATTACGATTCTGGGAAGTTCCCTAAAGAATAGAAGACAATTTGATAGTGCCGTAAAAACCAACAAAACAGATTAATTAATATGTCCTACAGACCGGTATTCTAAGTGACTCAGATATGTTTCATTTTGGTGGATTTTGGTGGATGTCTTATAAATAAAAAGTAAAACTAATTTCAAAATTATTTTCATAGGCAACATGTATTGGAAAAATATAAATTACTCCAATGATGGGTTAAGGTGAATCCTATAGTCTATAGTTTCTGCTGCACAGCATAAAAGGAACTGCAGTGCGAGAGTAAAGCAGCCTCCTTGTATCATACAATAGCATAATTATATATTCCATAAGAATTTCACAACCTAAGTATAATTTCGTCAACAACTACAAATTAGCATAGTCATCAATGATATGGCATGCTCAAAGGTTTGCTTACCATGTCTCATGGTCAAAGATGGGTCATGCTCCCGGAGACCTCCAATAACTTTAGCCGGTATTCCTGCCACAATACTTAAAACAAAGCAAACAAAAAAAAAAAAACCATCAGCTTTTAATATGAAACAAATCAGGTAGCAAGTACTAAGCATGTGTTCACAATTGGGGATCGCGGAGAATAGCAGTTTGCTCAAATTTCGCTACACAACAGTGCTATAGCACCCACCACTATAGCCGCTATTTCATAATATTTTGTACTAAATAGCATATTGCAGAACAATAGCGTTTTGTTTCAAATTCCGTTATGAGATAGCGCTTAGCACTGCTATTTAATAACATTGCCAAGCATTTTTTATAGACAGTTAAATAGATATTCATTAATACCTGCGCGGAGGGGCATCTTTCAACACAAGGGAGCCAGCAGCGATCATCACACCTTCACCAATTTTTATATTTCCGAGTATAGTTGAACCAGCTCCAATCAGTGCCCCTTCACCTACTTTGGGATGGCGATCACCTGATTCCTTACCCGTGCCTCCTAATGTCACAGCCTGCCAAATCAAACATATACGATCATCTAAAGAGCATAACGAAGTCAAAAAGTTGTTTCAATTGTAATCTGATGAACCCATTTCATAAAAGTAAAATCAGATTAGCTTTCAAAAATTGTTTCCAGGACTATTATCATTTCAATGAAGGTTTGTTAACGAATATGCAAAAAGATGTTTACTAGTTACTGTCAATATCTTGTGTAGAAAACATAAAGTTGTTCATTAACTATTTTCCTCTTATGCAGGAGTCAAAATTTGTTAACTGACACGATTTATGAAATTATAAAAACACTAAATTACGTAAGATTATTAAAGGCCTCAAATAACTAGATAAATACAATAAAAGATATTAATGAAGAAACACACTCACTTGCATCAATGAAACTCTGTTTCCAATAACAGCAGTTTCACCAATAACCACGCCAGTCCCATGATCTAATAAAATTCCCTCCCCAATTTTTGCAGCTATATAAAAAACCATAAAATGTAAAGTTCAACCATAGTAATAATAATTAAGTGATGTATAATCAATGACCAAAGAGCTTTCAATATCTTCAGTGGGGAGACAAACACCCTTCAAGACAAAACTTAATATGTCGGTTATCATACGAAGAATGCTGAAGTAAATATTGAATCCTCAAGAATTCCTTCTGCTTCACTGATATCATTCTCCTTTATTCAAAATAATAATAAATTGGCAGGCACAATGTGAATCTATTTGCAACATTATATTGCTTCGATGCTGATAGAAATTTATTACATGTAAAATATGTCAATTTGTTCTTAGTTAAGTTATTATACAATCGAAAGCAAATATGATAACAACCTACCAGGATGAATGTCAATTCCAAAAACCTGTGAAGGAAAGGACGAGGGGTTCAATTATCAGTGACAGAAACAGAAATATGAAATCCATTGGTGTCTATAGGATTTATCAAGTTTAGTCAAATAGTAAGCTACCTCGCTAACACGGCTTTGCAAAGCCAAGGCCAAGACTTTGCGTCCCTGGTGCCACAATGCATGCGCTACTCGATAAACTTGCAGAGAATGGAAACCCTGTTGCCAAAACACAACATTGAATGTCAGTCCTATGAGGCTATTATATGCATGAAAAAGGGGATTATGAAGACATAACACCAATCCACGATGAAACATTTTGGTTGTAATCACACAAACACGATATCAATGCAAATACATTGAATTGAGTACACAAGTCAGTAGCATCTGATGGTGCTGAAACTGTGAAAAAGCTAGCAGCACCCTCAAGGTCACAACTCCATGAATGTAATTAGGTTGTATAAAGAGCATAACTATATTTCAAATCTCAAATTTCACGTTGTTTTTAGTGTAAAACAACACCTATAAGTTTATATCGCTTAAATGGTACTATAGCTAATTTTTGTCCTTAAAAAAATCCAATAATGATTGGAGCAATGTTGGAAAGTATTAGTAACAAATCCTGTTACAACAGTGAGCATCACTAAATTTGGTAGTCCTGCTCCTTATTTAGTGGTCCCTATAAATTGTACTTTTACCAAACAGTAAAAACTTTCTGAGAAGAAAAGATGCAGTATAGAAAGTGAAGCTATATGAATGTGGTGGGTCCCTATAAACTTGTGGTGCTAGCACTTCAAAAAAATTACTTTTTGTGAAAGCTAAAAAAATACAAATAAGGGTATTGCAGAATTAACTTTAAAAAGTCCTTTATCCCCTAATAATGGAAACAAGAACAAAGTGCATTATCAGAAAGCAATAAGAAGTCCAAGTCAGAAAGTAAACCTTCATATACAAAATTGCTGAGCAATATGACAAACATGCAGGGTCCCGGTCTTTAAATGCCTGTTTACAAACATAAACAATAATTAAATTATATCACCATCAGCAAACACTTTCAATCCAATCTAAAATTAAATTAAAAGACAAAATTACCAATAAAGTCTCGAATTCGACATATTAAAACATAAATGACACATAACAGATTTTTTTGTTATAGAGTCTGGCGGCGAGACAAACACAGACTATACTTACTGTACTGTACATAACGGATTTAATTAGTGTACAAAATACGTACATGTGCATTCAATCATATCTTACCGATGTAACGGATTTAATTAGTGTACGAAATACGTACACGTGCATCCAATCATATCTTACCGACATAATAAGTATGTAGTAATTTCGGGTAGTATTAAAACATAAACGACACATAACGGATTATTTTAGTTAAGATGAGTCTGGCGGCGATATATAGTACAAAATATGTACACGTGCATTCGATCATCTCTTACCGGACACATTAAATATATAGTAATTTTGGGTCAATTGAAATCACCTGAACATCGAGGCGGATTGATCGCTGAATAGCTTTGTCATGCATGAAAACATTGCAGATTATATCCATCAGCTGTGTGGCCAAAAGAGTAGGACTTTGAAGACGGTTAGCAACAACAAAAGCTAGTACTTGCTCCAAACACTCATGTGCTAAAACACTTGCATACAAAAAGCTACTCAAAACTGGTTCCTTCTCTGCCTGCACCCACCAAATTCAACACAACACACCTCAATTAATCTACCAATAACTTCACAATCAAAGAATCGTTTTCAAACTCAAATCAAACTAATGATGTCAATTTAGTTCTGAAAGTAAAAATGGCAAAATAAACATATAAACAAAAAATCTTTACTTTCAGATACTAAATTGTGGACAAAAATATATTAATGCATGTTTGATATTACGGTGTGTGTCTGTCAAAATCACACAGAGCCACGTGATTTTGCAAAAGCTACACTGCAAATTCACTATTTGACTCACACTGACAGACAATAAAATACAAGTGTGTCATCACTGTGATTTTGCAAAAGCTAAACTGCGAAGTTTGCCTCATTTTAATAAAACAGTAAAGAAGAGAACTATGAACCTCAAGCTTAGCTTCTTGCTTAACAGCTTCCCAAATAGGGTCAGACACGTCTAAGATGGATTCAGGATCCGGGTCAGGTAAACCCATAGCATAAACAGGAAAAACTTTTTCAAGACGGTAGGAAGAAGAGAGAGGGAAACGTTTCTCAGAGACCATGTTGGAGAGATTAAGCCAATTGTGATGAGTCACACAAGCCATGCGAGTGCTTAAGACGAAGAAGAGAAAGAGTAACTGAAGTAGTATATGATTTTGAGGGGGTGTAATAGTAAAACAAGTGGTGGTGTATATGATGATGATTCTTTGCTTTGTTTTGAGTAGTGGTGTTTTTGGCACATCATCGCAGGAACCGTTACTGTTGTTGGGAAATGGTGGTGTTTTCGGGTTACACGCACGGGGATAAGGAAAAAAGTGGAAGTAGTACAATTATTTTAATGTTGTTGTAAAAGTGTGTGTGCATGAAAAAAATGCAACTAGCATAGAAACAAAACAAAGTGAAACAGAAAAAGAAGCATGTTGGATGGTCAAGAATGAATTAGCCTTTGTTGGGTGGGTGATTGCTTTGCCCTTTTTCCAATTTGAGCCGTTCAATCAAATCAAAAACTTCACGCCTTTTTCTTTAACCTGTTTTATTTTTCTTAATAGGCTCCAACAAATGAAACCCTAATAATTTGATGTTTAGTTCAGAGATAAATAAAGTTTGATAAATGAAGATAAAATTAGTGGAGGAGTGTATGATTTTGTTGACTAATGTTTCTTTGAAGCATATTCCGGAGGACATGAAAATGAAACCATAATCTTGATGGCACCTTAAACGGTTAAAGAAGATTACCGTTGATTTTCAATGACGATTTTATATCAAATTCGTCGTTGTTTAATGCCACCTGAAATAGAATGTTACCAAGAAATATATCATTGTTTGTGTGTGCGATTGTTAGATAATCGCCAATCAACGAAAGGTATTTTTATTAGTCGCGGGATTCATAATATTGAATCCCCCTTTTGTGTGGGGGTTTGTAATATGAATGAAACGTCTCATCATATATATTTTTAGTGTCATTTCTTTGATGAGGTTTGGTCTCAGATTTTGAATTGGTTTCGTATAATTTAAAAACTAAATTGAAGATTTATACTTTCATTATAGAATAGATGAATGATTGGTTGGCAGCATAGTTGTGGATTGTGATTATATGCTCTATTTGGCTTGATGAATAAGGAGACACTTTCATCTTGATTATCTAAAATGTATATTTTGTATCATGACACAGTTAGAAAAAGAAACTTTGGCATTTAAAATAAGTAATCATTTTAGACAGTTTTACCGATTTTAATAAAATCACTATTATGGTTGGCTTTTCATGAATTAATTTGATGATAAAGATTGATACTATTAAACAATGAATATTGATGTATTAAGTTTTCATGAATTATTTGTAAAAAAAATCATAAATTAATTCAGAATACTTGTATTTTCTATCAATCATTGTACCCAAATGCGAACGAAAAATCAAGAGGCGCAAAAAGTTTTATGAGGAGGGTTGACAATGCTCATGTTAATACTTTCATTTTAATACTCAGTCTTTTACTGGGTAAATCTCGCCCCTTTATGTAAGACAGGTTCTCAAAATTGTGAAAAGAACATAAATTTCACTCAATAAGAGATAGTATTGAAGAAAAAAAGTGTTAGACTTGGACCAATATTGCTAGCATTTTCAAGTTTTACATGGTGGATCATCATATGTATTTCGTAAAGTGATTTTGTGTCGATTTCATATACATATATTGCTAGCACTTTTTAAGCTGTATGTGAGGAATCATCTAATATGTATTGCGTACAGTGGTTTTGTGTCGGTTTCACATTGAAAAGAGAGTGTTAGACCAATAATGCTAGCACTTTTCGAGTTTTATATGGTGAGTCATCTAATATGTATTGCGTAAAAGTGGTTTATTGTCGTTTTATATGGTGAGTCATATGTATTTCGTAAAGTGGTTTTGTGTCGATTTCATATACATATATTGCTAGCACTTTTTAAGTTGTATGTGACGAATCATCTAATATGTATTGCGTATAGTGGTTTTGTGTCGGTTTCACATTGAAAAGAGAGTGTTAGGCCAATATTGCTAGCACTTTTCGAGTTTTATATGGTGAGTCATCTAATATGTATTGCGTAAAAGTGGTTTATTGTCGTTTTATATCGTGAGTCATATGTATTTCGTAAAGTGGTTTTGTGTCGATTTCATATACATATATTGCCAGCACTTTTTAAGTTGTATGTGACGAATCATCTAATATGTATTGCGTACAGTGGTTTTGTGTCGGTTTCACATTGAAAAGAGAGTGTTGGGCAGATATTGCTAGCACTTTTCGAGTTTTATATGGTGAGTCATCTAATATGTATTGCGTAAAAGTGGTTTATTGTCGTTTTGTATTGAAAAGAGAGTGTTGGGAAGATATTACTAGCACGTTTCAAGTTTTATACAATGGACCATCTGATATGTATTGTGTAATGTGATTTTTGTCGATTTTCGTATTAAAAATAGAGTATTAGATTGATATTGCTAGCATTATTCAAGTTTGATATGGTGGGCCAGCTGATACAGTGATACGTAATGAATAATTCATCATCACCAAAAAAAGGTGCGTCAACAATCGTAATTTCATCTTCTCTAACACCTAAGTTATTATCCACATTACCTTTATATCACCTTTAATGGACTTGTAAATATCGTAAAATTTCAAAGTATCAAAAGTGAGAAAATGTAAAGTAAAATGAGTTTATAAAGAAAAGAAAACATCCATCTTACAAGTGCATCATAGTTAGAGAAATGGCCTAAAAATGTTATGCGGCTAAGGCTTCAATGATTTGAGAGATGAAACGACTTTGGGTTTTCTAACTTCTACAAGTTTGTTTTCGAAGCGATCGTGCTATGGTGTTTTGTTGATAAACAATTGTTTACACCTCAATTGTCGTTATGAACTTTTTAAAATTTTAATCCTTTGACAAAAAATAGTTGTTCGAAAGTGTTTGTACAAAACTTTTTTATACATAAAATCTATATACAATACAACTTATTATTTAAACTTGTCTTATCGTGGTTGATTAATTTTTAACTCTTGACACATTCATTAATCTTAGTAAAAGCTTCTAAGATGCAATACTAAAAAATTTATTTTAAAGAGAGAGAAAAAAAATTGTCAAACAATCTAGTGGTCGGATTTACACATTTTAATGAAAAGAAGTGGCGAATACAGGATTAATATTGTCCTTGTAGCTACCAACTTAATTGTATTTACACGAGAGGAAATTTTGTTTAATGAGATTTCCATTCTCTTTCCACTGAATATCAATTACTAGTTTTATCTTTAATCATTTTAAAATTAAGGATGTTGCTAACAAGTGTCCTAAAATCATTATTTAAGGAACCTATAAAAAGAAATATTCCTTAAAAATACAAGTCAAACATATATAAACGTAATAAGTGCACATTTTTCTATGCAAAACTTATCACTTTTGATTAGTTAAACAATGCTCTATAGACACTAATTAGCATTTTCCTATAACTAATATATTTTTACCGATTGCTTTTATAAAAATAATTATCTTTTACTAATAAATGTTTATTAAAACGACAGAAGTTGCCACTTTTTACATAGTTCGTTCAACTATAAATAATCATATTTGAGACATGTTCAATACTATATATAGATGTATGTACATCTTTCGATGAAGATTCAAATATTGGTCGTCACTTTTGTAAGAACCTAATTTTTTCTGCTAGACCTACCTCTCAGTCCCATAAGGCTTTGTTTACGGGTTTGGGGGAGAAGGAAATCGAGGGGTTTGGAAAAAGAGAAATGAGCAAGTAAAAAATATAAGCACATTGAGAGGGGAAGGCTTTGGGGTTCATTTTTCTTCATAATACAATATCCCTTCATTTGGAGGAACTCAGAAATTGTATTGGAGGATGAATTATTCAAATTTAATCTATTTAGTTATGATATTTTTAAAATTAAAAATATATTAATCATAAGCATTAATTTATCATTTTACCATTTTTTTCCCCATATTTTCAACCCTTCAAACCCCTCCCTTCACCTCCCTTTCAAACTCTCAAACAAAGCATCAGTCAACTGACTTTTTTGAACTTTGCTTAAAATTGATAATCAACTCAGCAAATTAAAAATAAAAATATTATATTTATGAATGAATCAGAACCTTTTGATTAATGTTTTTTGATAAAATTTTATTAACTTTTTTTCAACCTCATTTCCATTTCCATATGTTTACACAAGACACTCAAGAAATGCAAGTGACCACAAAAACACAAAATGACTAATTAAGGTCAAGAAGACTATACTTAAACAAGTAGTAAACAACATGAATTTGTCTTTTATTCGAGTAGGGTCACTGACACTTTACGTCGGTAATATAACATCTGATGCTAATCTGATTGAACTACGAAAGTGGTTGCTTTATTTGTTTTGATGTCTTTTGTCTCTTTTGGTCCTTTGATCATTGAAGGAAAGATGAACAGGAATAGGTTGTATGTGGTCTTATAATCAACCAGAGACATTCTACAATAAAGCCAAAAGCTTCTAATGCGGCGAACATGATTATTATCAATAACAAATAATCAGATATCACATGACATATCAATTATTTATTTGTTTTCACATGACACTTTCATACGCATTATATTAAGTTTAGATCTATAATAATAGATCAATCATTCCCTCCTTAGAATTCCTGTTTTATTCAAAAAAATAAAATAAAAAAATAGATCAATCATTCTTGGGTCAAAATAAAAAAAGAACTATTATTCTCTATAGTGCAAATATTTGTTTTTCCATCGTGTTTTGAAAATTCAAACAACGAAACAACTTCATTCCCCTTTTTTTCATCGATGTGTTATTGTTGTTGTTTTTTATTTTTCTACGATCTATATTAAAGGTCACTTTTTTAGAATATTTGGATATTCGACACAAATACCGACTAATTTGAACGGAGTTATCCACCTTCTACTAGTGGGGAAGCCTATTTGTGGATTATCTCACCAAAATTGACACACAAAAAATTCAAAATGAAATCCGAGTCCATTTAAGTTGGGCTCATGGTGTTAGCTTGAGACCTTAGATTGTACTTCTTAAAGTCTTATGTTTGATACTTCCTGTTGCTAGTTTTAGAAGGTTAATTTGACTTCTTAAAAAAAATGGTTGAGCCTCCATCAATTCTAAATTAAACATTGTTGAATTAGCGGTGCATGAAGTTTTTTTTTTTTTTTTTGTGAAAAGGGGTTGAT
>Ga0228710_1009383_pt1 | contig 13604 bp, 6 predicted proteins | sample MedpolnodulmetaG_FD_177995 | JGI IMG/M metagenome (GOLD analysis project Ga0228710, IMG submission 177995) | Root nodule microbial communities from Medicago polymorpha collected in Santa Monica, California, United States - pink nodules | ecosystem: Host-associated > Plants > Roots > Nodule...
TAAACTGTTTTTTCATAAACAACCTTAAAAACTTATAAATAATACATAAAAACTTATTTATTTGCATAAGCTGTTTTATATAAGCTCTAAAATAAGCTAATCCAAACGGGCCCTAAGTCTTTGATCCAAGTAACATATTTACTAGGACGTTGTGTTTGTTGAATATGTTATGCATATTTAATCGAAAGTCTTGTGAGGCAAATTTTACTAGCTAGCTTGCAGCCTTTTTACCCAAGTATAAGGGCAGAGTCCCACAATTTTTATGCATCCCATCAGGTGAAAATCTTACCCACCAGTCAAAGTATTTGAACAATTTTATACAAATGTTTTTTGACCAAATTTTACACAATTATTTTTATTTAATATTACTAGATGTTAATCATTGTGATGTATAGTGAAGTATAACACCAACAATGTATAAGTGAAGTATAATGAATTAGTTGTATTGTTTGCAAAATATTATGGAGAATCAAATTAATAAATTAGTTAATTGTATCTTGATCTTTATACTCAAACATATAAGGATACCCGTGCATCATAATGGTGAGTTCATTCAGGTTCGATATTTTTTTTTGACAAATATATGTTGTATTTTTTTGTCAAATGATCTAGTAGTTAGAAATTTATTTTTTAAGGTGAATAAATAAAGGTATCCGGTATTCAAACTCCGATTATGCATATATTATGCAATGTTATTCTCAACTGAGATGAACTCGCGAAGATATAAATATATGTTGTTCTCTTTGTTGCTTAATTAACTTGTGGTATTTATATGCCTAAGAATCATATTTATTTATGATGATAAAAAAAAGTTATAGTTGCATCTGATTCCATTTCCAGGAGTCATTTTTCAATTTTACTAGCCGATTTACAAGGAACATCAAGTTATGGGACGTGAAAGATATCAGATTTGGTATGGATATGTTGCAACCAAACTACTTGGCTTATCTTTTTCTTCATTTTCTTCTCTAGGATGTGGGCCTTATACTTCTACTATCGACTCTTCACGAATCTCAGATTCCATTCACGGGTCGTTTTTATGTGTCAGTCGTTTATACTTGCTTGCGTAGTGAAGACTGACTATAAATGTTGTCCAGGTAAGAATAACTGAATAAGACTAACAAATTTTAGAACCACACGTAGACAAATTTAGGGATCAGGATTTGGTGCTCTAAAAAAGCACACAGTTTGGTGCTGTAACAGCCATTGATATCAGAACGGACGGTTTAGATTAGACATCAGCTTAACACAGTTAAATGATCTGAGCCGTTGATCTAAATCTGATGGCCTTGATCTGTTACAACATCCTGCAATAACAGCAGAAAATCCAAATCCCAAATTTAGATCAACAATTAGTAATAATCTTGTTGAAGATTGCATGGATGTGTCGGAAAAAAATAGGGGAGAAATATGTGTACATTTTCTTTTTGCTAAATTTGATATTTAGTCTATTAACTTATTTGTTGTTTTCATTTTGGTCGCATAATTTATTAACCTTACGTTTTGGTCCTTTTTTTTTTTAGCAAAGGCAAAGTTAATTCATTTCATTGAAAATTAACGGATACAAAGTAGGTGTTACATGATGAAAGATATGGGGGCTAGGGTGAGATAGAGATGCTCTAGCAATACTATGAGCAACTCTATTTGTTTGCCTCCTAACATACGACACTACAAAGTCGAGTCTATTAAGTAGTAAACTTCTACATTGAGTTACAAGATCACCGAACTCGTTGATGGGAGTAGTGGTGGTGGCAATAACATCAGATAAGATTTTTGAATCAGTCTCAAACATGACGTCACACATTCCATGTGAGATAGCCACTTTGATAGCATCTAGAAGGCCTAAAGACTCAGCCTCTAAAACAGTGGATGATGAGTAGTAGAAGTCTGATTTGCCAAGTAATAAAACACCCATAGAGTCACAAAAACAGATACCATACCCCATAATAGAGTTATTGTGGAAAGCAGCTGCATCTACATTACATTTGATCATGCCAACCAGTGGTTTGATCCAAGCGTACTATGATTTGTGTTGTGGATCGGTACCTTTGCTCGTTGCATACAACTCCATTCATTTAGTGAGTCCTTTGCGTGCGTGACTATATATGAGGGAGAGGTATCCGTAGACTCCCAAAGCTTGGCATTACGACTTTTCCACAAGCTCCAAAGGGTCATTGCAACAAGAGCTTGCTGTTGTGTGGATAACCTGTCAATTAAATCAAATAACATAGATGCAAAGTTGTCAGCGTTAAGGAGCAGATCTTGGATGATGTGACATACACCAATCAACTCCCAACAACTTATCGCTTTTGGACATACAAAGAAAACATGCATCTGAGTTTTTGCCAATTGATCACAGGATACACATGAGTCATCACAAGGAATTCCACGGGAAAGGAGGTTTTCTCGAGTAGGCAAGCAGTGTTGTGATGAACGCCATAAAAAGAAATTTGCATTTTCCAGATAGAGTTCTAGCGGTTTTCACTTCTAGTAGGAAAGGATGCAATGATAAAGTTCGAACATATGCGATAGGCTGATTTAACGGTGTATGTACCATCAGCAGTAGCCTTCCATATACGTCTATCAGTATAATCTCGAGTGAAGAGAGGCATGGAAAGGATTGATGCAGCATCCAAAGGGTTGAAGAGCGACTGTACCAAAGGAATGTTCCAAGAATTCCAACCCGAATTCAACAAGTAATTAACTGTAATATCCTCATGGTGTACCAACGGCAGAGCAGTCGGTTTGAGAGTAGGGAGGGTGTGGATCCAAGGCATACACCACAAATTAATTTGAGAACCATCGCCTATCTTCCATCTATGACCCAAGGTAAGTAAAGATTGTGTACTCCATAGACTCCTCCATGTGTAACTTGGATTATGGCCTAGGTTGGCATCCAAAAAATCCCTTCGCGGGAAATATTTAGCTTTGAGGATTCTTGATAGTAAAGAGGTTGAGTCGGATAAGAGTTTCCAACTTTGCTTACCAAGCATAGAGAGGTTAAAAGCATCTAGGTCCCGGAAGCCTAGGCCTCCTAAGCTTTTGTGACGAGTAAGCTTGTCCCATCGTAACCAGTTAATGCCACACTGCCCATTCTTTTTTGAGCCCCAACAGAAAGAGTTCATCATACTTTCTATCTCATCGCAAAGGGATGTAGGAATGAGAAAGGCCCCCATGCAATAAGAAGGAATGGCTTGGGCCACCGACTTGATTAAAATTTCCTTTCCTGCCCGTCAGAGGGATCTAGCGCTCCAAGCTTGACATTTTTTCCAAATACGATCTTTTAAGTAAGAGAAAATAGCCTCCTTGCTGCGACCCACCATGGATGGTAGGCCCAGATACTTGCCACTTCCAATAGCTTCAGAAACGTCAAGGCATGCTGTGATGGATGAGATAGATTCTTGGGAAGTGTTAGCGCTGAATGAGATCGCCGATTTTCTGAAGTTAATGGCTTGACTGGAAGCTTGTTCATAGCTGTAGAGAATATCTTTGAGGCACTGTGCTTCTTAGATTATAGCCTTGGAAAAAAGAAAACTATCATCTGCAAATAAGAGGTGGCTAACAAACGGAGCAGTGCGGCAGATGCGAGTTCCATGGATTTTACCTCGAAGCTCATGATTTTTAATAATAGCTGATAGCCCTTCAACACAAATGATATACAAATATGGTGAGAGCGGGCAACCTTGTCGCAGTCCTCTTTCAGGAGAGATGGGGCCAATAAGATTGATAAAAATTTAGCAAGTGTACTAATTTAAATCGAGTAATAAAATAATTCGTTTCCTCAGGGACTGTTTTGATTTCTACGTAGCAAGGACGTCAACAGTAAAATGTAATTAAATTTGGGGGTTGCCTTAGGAAAATTGGTTTTTAGTGCAATTGTAAATAAAATTACAAAACTAAGTTGGTTTTAGAAATAGTTGAGATAGAGGACTAGGTCATTCGATTCATCTGCACATCGCTCAATAGCAACCTGATTCGTTAAACCTACAAATGTCACAAAGTTAACGACGAATTAACAAATTAACTTAGGTCAATCCCTTGAACCTAAGTCCTCTTATCTAATCATAATTCCCTAATTCCTTAGGTGAACCTATAATCATCAAAGGTTTTTAAGCCAGTTAATTTAATTCTCACAACCTAACAACGCTCTATCCCTAGATTGTCCGTTAGATTGAACAGCATAAATATGTCTGAGTTACACGCTACTGTCAATAGTCATATAATCTCTTGAATCAACTATATTTGGTCAGAATCATAAAGGCATGAAGAATAATTGATACTGAATAAACTAGATTGACATTCATAAAGAATAAGAGTTTCAGGTTACATAAGTATGAGCTAGCACAGAATCATCTCTTGACCTAATCTCACAGGATTTAGCTACTCATGGCTAAAGCAAAAATACCTAATGATAAAGAAGAATTCATTACATGAACTTGATAACCAGCTATGAGTTTTGATGGACTCCCACCTTCTGCTCAGTGATCCAGCTCCAAAAGTAAGTTTTTCTCTCTCAATTTTCGAACCCTCCTTTCAAAAATCGAATTCCCTTTTATAGGAAATTTCCCAAAAACGCTAAAATCGTACTCTGATGCTGCAGATCGGAGCACGATGGCTCATTGAACTCAAATCTGATACAGGAGCGTCTTAAAATCATAGCCCGATCCTTAAGAAATCGTACTCTGATCTTTTACGAGACAACATGTCTTAATTTTGCTTCAAGATCGTACTACGATGTTACCAAATCGGAGCACGATTTTCCTCAGCTTCAGAATTACAAAACAGTCATTTTTCAGCTTCTGACTCATGCATAATCACCTGCACTCGACCAAAACTACATAAAAACTGTAACAAAAATGATGTATGACCTAGTGTCATCAAAGATCACCATTAAAAATAACATGGTATTCTACAGTAGAAATGCACATCATCATCCAAGTGATCCATTGGTGACAAAATCCCAGTTTACACAAAATAGCTTTTAAATATGACCAGCTAACGCTATCAAATGCCTTCGAAATGTCAAGTTTTAGAGCTACATCTCCTTGTTTTCCTTTATGCTTGCAGCACATATAATGTAGAATTTCAAAGGTTGTGAGCAGATTATCCATTATTGAACGAGAAGGCACAAACGCTGCTTGCTCTAGAGAAATCCATTTATTAATCAGAGGCTTCATACGGTTCGCTAGAACCTTGGAAATGGTTTTTTACAATACGTTGCAAAGAGATATAATTGATTCTGGATTATCCCATTTAGGAGCAAGGACAATATGTGTCGCATTCAAATCTAATGGGAAGACTCCATTTGCAAGCCAGGAGGTAGCAGTAGTGAAAATGTCGCCCCTTATGTCATTCCAGAATCGGTGGAAAAAAGCAGGATTTAGACCGTCAGGACCAGGTGATTTATCCGGATGCATACTGAAAACGGCATCCTTGAATTCTTGCTCAGTGAAAGGTTGTGTGAGAATGTTGTTATCTTCTTCCGAAACTCGGGGCTGAACACATGAAATGATTGCTTGTTGATCACCCTGCTTCTCTGTAAAGATGGAATTGAAATAGTTTCGGACCAAAGTGCACATATCATCGTGAGCTGTTACCCAGTTGCCATGTTCGTCACATAGCATTTTTATAGTGTTTTTCCGCCTACGAGCTGATGCTTAAGCGTGAAAGAACTTGCTGTTTGTATCACCTTCTGCTAGCCAAAATATTTTCGAACGCTGCCTCCAGTAACTCTCTTCTTGGAGAATTAATGTTGCCAGGTTTTGCTGCATAGCTAGGAGTTGAGGATCATTGGCATCGGTTGCAGAATTACGAGATTCCTCAATGCTTGTTCGTTGTTTATTAATGAGATTCCTCAACGTTTTGGTCCTTTAACTTATACTTCCGTTAACAGATAAATATTTGCTGTTAACTTTTGTCAAAAAATGATAGAATTTATCACCAATCCTAAAATTCATCACATTCATCATCAAACCTAGAAAATTCATCACCTACCTTCATCTGTTGGGATTAGGTCTAAATATAAACCAATTTTATAAAACGTGTTCAATCATTATGAAATAGTGGAAGCAAACAAAACATTGAACATAATTATGATCTGATCTACGACCGACATGTTTGATTTATCAAGATATTAAGAATATGTATTAGGAATATTTGGACGAAGTTTTGATGACAATCCTCTCAACATCAACGATCGGAATAAGAGAGGAGAAATTGTGATCTGAAATACACAACATAGAGTCAGTGGCGACTGATTTGATACTTCCTCAACTGATACCTTTATACCTCTAGTTCTCATCTGATGGAGAGAAGAGAGAGTTTGACGTGTACGGTGTATCGGGGACCATAACCTCTTATAGTGTGATGGCCATTAAATTTTCTCAATATTCCGTTGATGGACCATCCAAACATCCACTCATAGAGTTCATATCAATTATTTTAAATAATTAATCATCCTAATAGGACAACCGCAGCTGTGGTCATTGACATATAACGTGACGAAACCCCGACGACCACCATATCAATGCACTTGATGACATAGATCGATATGGATGAGTGACATGAAAATTTCAGTAATGTGATCTCTAAATCATGTCTATTTCCAATTGGTCAAACTAAAGTCTTTATTGAGATCAAACTGAAATTTTCAAATTCAATATTTGAACAAACAATACATATATAGTTATAACAATAATAACCTCATTAACCCTTGAACAATATGCAACTAAGTGACATAAATACTTACAGCCGTTTCCTGAGTTAGGATGTATATTATTTACAGACATCTAAAAGTTAGAGTCTAACACAGTAGTGAACTCCAAATTGTCAGATCTCTGGTGTGAATATAAACTCTCTTATTCTCTTTAATAATTCTTATGGTTGCCTTTTCAACAATTCAAATTTTTAATTGCTCAAGTATCTGCCAAACAATCTGATTATATAAGCTATTTCCAAATACATAGAAATAAGACTAAACACAATATTTCTATAGCCAAGTCATAGAAAAATACTTGATTTTCATAATTTATAAATTTTCTAATGGGCAATATTTGAGACTAAATAGTCTCTCTTGGTGATCGATGTCACCTATAAATTATGTCATTTCATTTTCAACTTTATTAATATAACTCTTTTGTGATATTTGAATGATACCTTGAGAGGAATCTCTAAGTATCAAAATGCCTAATACAAAAGAGGTGTTCCCAAGATCTTCCATCGCTAATTTTCGTTAGAGATTTTATTGGTTTAACATAAAAAACATATATCATTGTTGACTAAATAAAATAAAATTGATACACTAAAATAGGAATATAAATTTACTCCCATTGAGCTTACCAATCCACAACTCTCTTTAATATGATCTGAAAATCAAATGAGAAAATTACTTTATGAGTATTTATGGTAACACTAAAAAGACAAATTTCTTAACCCATAAGCGGATTTCATGACTTTGCAAACCATCTCATTTGTATCTATTGACACAAAAGTTTTATTCGGTTACACCATATTGTATCTTTAATGTCGCCATTAAGAAACATTGTATTAACATCCATCTCATGTAGCTCTAAAATTATAACGAGCAAACTAGTATCATGACTGTCTTAATAGAATTTCTTTTATCAGTCAATTCTTTATGACACCATATGCCCTAGTTCTTGAGGGTGTTGAGTTTGATCTATATGAATTAACTTCTTAACTTGATTGAGAGGAAGAACAATAATGACCTCACGAGGATCTAAATATACTATAATAATAGTAACTATATGAATTAGTTTAGAACCAATTCATCCTCATTCAATTTTGTTCTATTACCATATCTCTCCCTAAACTCAATATCCTCAAGGAAACTTAACAATGTATATCTCAAAATTTCCTTAATTTGTGGGACGAAAAACTTATAGTTTTCAAATCCTTAAGCAATTATAGACTTTCATAAGTCATAAATGAATTGACTCTAATAATTAAACTTAAAAGACACATTGAATCATGATTTGAAAATAAATAACAAAATATTTTGATTTATTCAAGGAGAAATTAAAACAAAAATTAATCAAAATAATGATTCACCAAATTGTCTTTTAAATTAAAAGGCAAGCTTATAACAACAATCTAAAAATAGTTCAAAAATGAATAAAGCAATCTTTATCGGCTTTATCCATTCTAAATTGATATATCTTTCAACATTATTGAACATCAATAAGTTAAGACTACCCTTCTTTATTTGCCCTGATTGTTTTGAGGTATTTTCCAAATGATCATTATTTTATTTTCTCTTGCTCTAGCTTTTCTTTATTTGCACATTTTATGAATTGATCATTTAAAGGATCATTTCTAATTGTGCAAAGAGAATAATAAATGATGAATTTTCGAACAAGTCATCTGATAGTCAAAATTACTGAATTTTCGAACAAGTCATCTGATAGTCGAAATTACTAAATTTTCGAACAAGTCATCTGATAGTGAAAATTATAGTACCTTAGCAAGATTAAATATTTACATGATGTGCTCATAATATTTTCTTTGCCTAATAATCTTAATGAAATACTCACTCTCCAATGAGAGCTTGTGTTTCTCTATATTGCTTTTAAAGCACATTAGTTTAAGCAAAGAAAATATGAGAATTTTTTTTTGTCATTTTGAATAACACCTATAAGATCTCTGATATTTTAGCTTTATGATCACACATGATCTATAAATTTTGGCGTATACTCAATTGTCAAACGTGATTCTCACATTATTTCCTGAATTCGCGAGAGAATGTGAGTTTCACAATCGTTATCTAAGGTTTAGATCCAAGAACAACATTAATGTTCTTTTTAAATTCTCAAAGTTAGAACTTTTAAGAGTTAAGAAAATTTTTAACTCAAATTAGTAGATATAAAAAACTATATTAGCTCAAAGAGAACCAAAGTAGCCAAATGTACTCACCAAAATACCTTGTGCACCATCAATATCAAGATTTTAGACAATAATATCAATTGCTAGTGGTATTGCATTTCAATGATCAAACAATGACAATTAAAAAATAAATAAAAAAATATAATCGTCACATGTTTACACTCACAACATTCGTAGGCATGTTAAAAGATTAATTATAAGACATGCACAATCTATTTTTATTTGTAAATTAAAAGACAAAAATAAGATACCAAGTCAACCATTAACTCACAATTTTTTTATCGGTAAAAGTTAATTGCAAGTGGTACTCTCAATGCAATGATCAAACGTTGGTAATAAGTCATGTCTGATAATGGGTGTCTTTTGACATCCTCATTATCCACATGGGCAAAACTTAAGAAGTCATGTTAGATAACAGGTGTCGTTTGACTTCCTCATTATCCACATGAAAAACAATTTTTTTTATTGAATATCACATATTTATCATCACAAGTTGTTAATTAAAAGACCAAAATAAGATACCAAACACACCATTAATCCACAATCTTTTGATTGCTAAGAATTAACTATAATAGGTGCCTTTTGACATCCTCATTACCCACATTAATTATAAATCTTTTAAAAAATTCATAATTATGGAAAACAAAAATTCATAATTAATTTGTCCCTCGTTTAAAAGCTTCAAAAAATTAGTGGTGGAGGTTCTTATGATATTTTAAACATGTCTGCAAAATTGTGAAACGAATTTTGACACATGAGTATATGCTTACACGGAATTAAATTGCGATTTTACACGTTTTGGTTGAAAAATCAAAATAAATCGAGGCATATGTAGAATACTATAAAACTTTGCAGATCTTTTCTTTGTACTTTATAAAGGTCTCTACAAAAAAAATTTCAAAATTTGATTAATAGATCAAAGTTTTTGTTGTTTTGCCTTTTAAGTTGTTGACACTTTTAAAAATTCATAATTAATTTATCCTTTGTCGGAAAATTCAAATTTTATTTGGGAAATCTTATTTTAATGTCCTATACATGCCTTTAAAAAATTGTAAAAAAATTATACCTCTAAACCACTTGTGTGAACTTTATGTCAGCGCTTCTTGTGTGATTGGGCTGTTCGATGCCCGAAATTGAAAAAATCTCAAATTATATAGGTAGAATCATTGTTTATATTTTTACAGGGGTTATTGAAGATTTCACATATATTATATGAGCTATTTCAAAAATTAACTCATTATTATATCCTATTTGCCGAATGAGCTAGTATTTATTTAATCAATTCAAACATCTTAAAAAATAAGGTTAATTGTTCAAATAACCTTTTTAATATACGTATAGTTTGAAAAATGCATCTGTAATAATAAATACATATTCTATCTCTATAATGTGAGATTCTTCATATTTTTGTCCTCCAGTTGCCCAATCACACAAGTTATGAAAAAAAATTAAAAGGTAGCCAATTATTATTTTGTAGTGACATTCTAATTTTTCATATCTTTTGAAAAGCAAACCAAACATATGAGTCTGTCATAGAAATAAAAGAAAAATAGTAATATAAATTGAAGTGTGAGATAAATCATAAGTGTTATAATATTATGACATAAAATTAAAGTTACAAGCTTCAAAGCAAGACAAAAATTGTGTTTTAACTTCTTATTTAATTTTTGTTGATAGGGCGGATGGGTTGGAAAGAAAATGTGATATGTCTGAATTGAAGGGTAGGAAAATAACTAAAAAATTAAGAGAAAAGAAGGAAATCTAAATAATATATTTTGTTGCCTTATTTCATTAACATCATCTGTAAGCCGGCCCTAGTTTTCTCTCTCTCTCTCTCTCTCTCTCTCTCTAGGTTTTCTCTTCCAGTTTCTTCATTGAGGGCTGGTTTTGGGTCAATTTTTGACCTGAAACCACCCCCCCCTCTTCATCTTTTTCTCTCTATTTCAATCAAAATAAGTGTTTTTCACATATATCTAGGTTTTTTCTTTGTGATTTCATCATCTAAGTGTGGTGGTTTGTTGTTCGTCGTCTTGTGCGGCGTTGTTTGATTTTCCGTCATCTCGCGGTATTCATTTGATTCATCTAAAAGATCGATTATTCAATCAAAGATTTGAGCGTCAACGTTGCAGATCCGGAGGCCATGGATATTCTAGTCACTTTACATTTATCATATATTTTTGTAGGTATTATGTCGTTATATGTTATTAACTTGGATGTTGTGAGTTTGTTCGTAGATTCATCCTTTACGATTTTAGCGGTGTTGAATGATGTAATCTCTCGATTTGAATGAATGAATATCATTTTTCTTGTCAAAAAAAAAACGTCCAATTTCTTAAAGAGGGAAAAATATAAACAACTTTCTCAAATGCGTAAAACTTTTTAAACCGGACTTAGTTCAAATTCTTCTAAATCATGCTTCTAGGATTTTTACCAAGCTTTACAAATCAAGAAGTGAAATTAACAATACCCTTTATTAAAACCTTTACAAAATCAAGAATTTCTAAATGACAATTTTGAAGGAAAATCCTAAATCTAGACTTTGACTGTGATCCGGCTTTCAGTGATATTGATAATCTCAATGAATTTCTCAAAGTGGGATAGAGAATAATCATGTCCTTGATCAAGATTTTTACTTTTATTTTAATAAAACATGAAAGAGAACATTAGATGCAATTCATTTCAAATGAGCAGTTAATATTCTTCAGACATAAAATTCTTATGCAATCACTTTACTCTTATACTTTAATTTGGACACGTCATTAGGGTAAAACCCACCTCATATATATAATACTTTATAATTTAATTTTTTTCTAGTAATAAGCTGATTAGGCTACCTCAATTATGCATACGGTCAATTCTTATTTTGGCAAGGTGGAGGATTATTATCAACTCCCATAAGTGGCTGTTCTCACTTACCCTTCTTACACGTCCCGATAATGAACAGAGCGGAGAGTCCGACTAGCTAGGAAGGACCGTAATATTCTCAATTAACATCATATTTAACTTACAAGTATAATATAAGTAGTATCTACTAATAATTCGTAAACATCCATATTATGGTTTGAATTCTTTAGTTAGCATAACCATCAGATGATAACTAAATCTTAACTTCACACAAAAATATAATTCCCCATTAAATATAATTCTCCATACAAAGATCATTCATCTATGATGACTAGTATATTTTCTTAACATTCAAATCAGATGCTACAAGAAACAATACATAAATCATGATAGAAATCACAAAATAATTCATTGGTACAAAATGAAGCAAGCACTATAGTTACAACCGTGGTGAGCTTAGGGGCAGAGATAACATCAATTTCCTATTCTTAACATGATCAATTGCACTCACATCTCAACATTCAGTCCACTACATGTTCATTTATCATTTTAATTTGGAATTAAACTTTCAGTTTAAGAACTTATTTATCAATGACAAACCATTCAGCCAATTCAAGATCAACACGAGAGATTTCCCTTCAAAATCATTTAACGCAATAGAATTTTAAGAGGAATGCTTGTTCATGTAATTTTACTCTATCACCATTCTTATTACTCAATCTCATAAAAATATAACATCCTTTTTTCCCAAATAAAACCCTAAATGTCAATTCATGAAATTTCTACATGCATGAAGGAAAGGGATAGGGAAACCCACCTGTACTTTGATGATTTTCTAAAATTGATGTGGTGAGGATGATGATGATGATGATGAATGGGGATGATGGCTCTCATTATTTTACTCTTCTTCTTTCCCGTATTCTCCTTTCTCCCTCTTTCTTTGCTTTCTTCTACTTCTTGATTATGATATGACTCCTACTTGATCTTCTCTTCCTTCCTCAATCCACCATATTCTATTTCTCTAGATTTCTATTCATCCTCTTTCTTTCTCTTCTCTCTGACATTCCCTCTCTTTCTCTCTAACTCTATCTCTCTCTTATTTCCTTCTTTTAGTAAGATGAAGAAAATCGATTTTGTATGTGTTCTCTGATTGAATTCTGTTCTTTACCCAACAAAAATTGCTCGCTTCCAACTGAAATGACCATTTTGCCTCTGCGTGAGTTAACTCAAGTTGAGTACTGTTTTTGAACAAAACCTAGCAGTCCATATTCACAGCTCCATTTTTCTTTCCTTCCACCTCCAAAAACCCAAAAGGTGCGATTTTTTGGGTCAAAATTTTCATTGCAAATCGTCAGGAAGCAAGTTTCTACGCTTTTCAAGCATCAAAGAGCAGGTAATGTATCATCAAAACTCATCCGTTTTTGCTGGTTTTTCTGGTTGGTTCGTCATTTTTTGAGGTAGATGATAGGGCTTAGCGTGAGTTAACTCACGCGAGTTGTATGGACTGCGTGAGTTAACTCACGCAGAAAGTTAACACTAGCGTGACTTAAGTCACGCTACTGTGATGCCCAATTTTTGATTTTTTGCGCCACTATTTTCCTTTGTTTGCTTGCTGCACAAGTTATTTATTTATTTTTTCCTTGTTATTTTTTTATTCAATAGGCATAGAGTGATATGGTTGAAAATATGGGGGATGATAGCGTTGAACTGAAATCAGCCAAAATTGAAGCTTCCGGTGTAACGACCTATTTTCTTATTTAATTATTTTTGGTTGAGTTTAGAGTCTTTTATATGACTTATGTGATTTATGTTGATTTATGACGTGTTGTGGTGTATTATATTTTATTAAGTGGCTTTAT
>Ga0228710_1009386_pt1 | contig 13603 bp, 7 predicted proteins | sample MedpolnodulmetaG_FD_177995 | JGI IMG/M metagenome (GOLD analysis project Ga0228710, IMG submission 177995) | Root nodule microbial communities from Medicago polymorpha collected in Santa Monica, California, United States - pink nodules | ecosystem: Host-associated > Plants > Roots > Nodule...
GGAACCAGAGGAAGACAAAAACCAGGAAACTCTCCTCCTTTTATGGTGTGGAGATGAGGGTGCTTGTTGGCATAAAAATACAAGAAACAGGCTTTGGATTTGCATTGTAATTAAAATATGTATTTGTACTCTTTTCAGGCACTGTTTTTTGTACCCTTAACATTGTTTCATATTATTGAAATACCCTTCACTTAATTTTTTGGATGTATATAATTATATCTAATTAATTTCTTTTTTTCTTCCAAAACTGAGGAATGTACATAAAACTTACACACAAATACGAGGTTTTAAATTCGAACATGGATATTTATAAAGTGTTCAACTTAACAATATTACATTATCAATTCAATTGAGTTAGATCGTACCTAATTCAACTTAATATAACTCATAATATTTGAAGAAGAAATATTAAATATCTATTTTTCTAAATAATTGGAGGTAATTGTTAAGAATCGTAAATAGAAAATAATGTGATACAAAGAGAGCGAAAGAGAGGAAATGATGTTTTGAATGAATGTATATAAATTGTGAGTGTTCAAAGATAAGGATCTCATCATAAAATGGTCTTCTCAAATGGATAATTGGTTTAGCTAAGATATATCTACAATGAGTGAATAAGTACATTAGGTTTATGTTTAAATCTAGATATATTAATTAGCTGTGGTAAGAAATATCATTTTAATTAAACTTATGCCATAAAATATATGTTTGCAAATATTTCTTGGTCTTATTATTTGGTTAGAGGAAAGGGTATTATGGGCACCTTACTTGTGTAATTTTTTAAACAGTTCAATTTAAAAGTTGGATTTATATTTTATTTGATGTTTGCTAGAGGACGAGGGATTCAAGTTGGAAAGTTTGTCTGTTTCTGAGGATATTTTAAAAAGAACGTCATTATTCCTAAATCACCCTTGTCCTTTCATCGAAATAACAAAACCACCACTCTAAACAAGAGTCAGCCGCCTAGAGTGTATAATTACGAAATCAACCTTACCCTGTCACGGGTGGACTCTGATCGAATCATTCTCGAAAATGACCCCACAATAATACAAAAATTCTTCTGTTCACGTGTGTTTGGGGTAATTTCCAATAGTTCATAACCCCTGATAATTACAATAATAAAATTACTTATATGGATTTTTTGAATATACTTAGCAGTGGCGTGGCGTGTGATATTTGGTAAGTGGTAGTTGGTGTCAATCCTATTCATTTTTTGTGGTGGTCTCTCGTATTATAGTATAAATATTAAGAGACATAAATATTTCTACTTAGTCAAAATAATGTTAAACACTTTAATGTAAAACGTTACATTGAGAGACTATGTATCAATTAATTTTTTTTCTTTGACACAGCAGTTGAACTTGAAGTGAGAGATTTCAACTAGTAGTATCATGAAACATGGGTTACTATTTGATCATAGATTTAGGTCATACAAATTTATTTTCATTACTTTTTATATCTCTTTTTGGAGAGGGGCTTTTTATATCTCTGTTTTTTTCTCATAAACGGTTGTTATTATTCAATCAGTATTAGTAAAACAGTATAATGTATTACTCGATAGGCAAGAGTCTTGATCCACAAATGATGAATATGATATTAAAAAAACTCAATATATTACATATGACTTTGAGTCAAAATTAAAGCATATAATTTGGTTTGATCTTTCCATTTTTGGTTGGCAAATTTTTGTTCTCGATTATTTAGTCTATTGTAAAAAATTGAATATGGTCATTTGTCAACTTAAAAAAGCAGAAAGATGAGGAAATTTCGTTTGAAAAAATTATATATATACATGCATGAAACTTTGAGGAGAAACATACTCTCTAACCTCACTCAAAAATATAATTTACTTATGTTAGACTCAAAATATAAATTTGTAGGCATATATTTTGGTTTTTCTTCGGAAAGCCAAATCGCATGCGGTTGAAAAATTCGATGCATTCATGCAATCAATACATCTACAATTGTTCGATCGAGATCAGATGATTCATATTTTAAAACAACTTTTTTTTAAAATAAAAGTTGAAATCTAAACCATTCAATTTTGATTTTACAAATATATTGATTTCATGAATGCATCAAATTGTCCGAACGCATGCTATCCCAGTTCCTTCTTGAGGTGATTTTTTCCTCTTGGCAAGTAGTAAAATATGTGTCGTATTGATGGGACTTTGGAACTGCAGGTATGCTATATTATCACGTACGCTTTTTTGGTACATGATGAATGATGAACAATATTGAACCACTTATTGGCTCCAGCTTTTGTATCTATCTTCATTTCTCTTTATGAAAATGACAATTTTGAGGTTATTTAAAAACTGATTCAACAAATTATTAATTTTAAAACTTTCTAATAACGAAAGAAAGTGACAATTCCATCTTAATGCGCTGTCATGGGCATGGCCACCGTCCTTTACGTTCTTTTCTCCTCTGCGTGTCCCGGGAGTACAAAATCATCATTCATATTTGAAAATTTTGCGTTTTAGTTCTAACGAGCTTGTCAAAATAACAATTAATTATTTTGCACTCAATACTATTGAGTCAATAGTGTAAGCACATCCATACATCAAAGCATGCTAAATAGATATACTTGAATAAAGATCAAACAAGTAAATATTCAACCAATGATTTGTTTCATTAAAAGTATGTAGGGTATAAAAATCAAACAAGTGAATATCCAACATCCTGAATAGTCAATCAAATCAATTAAATTGATTCATTTTTTCTTTTCTGCATTTAATTCAAATCAAACCAATCAAACTAGACTTATATTAATTTGGATATAATTATCAATTTCAAGCCTTTTCAAAAACGATCACCAAAATCCTTAATTTGGATATATTCTTATTTCACATTTTACTAATATAGTACCATTTTAAAAAACTTTTGTATTAATGTATTTTTTAATCAATGTACATTATTATTATTATTGTAGATTATATGTCTGCTTATCTATTGTATTTGAAAAAGTTACTTTAATTCTTTTAATAAAAATATCAACCAATTGAACTGAATAAACCAACTTATTAATCAACGGTATGTTTTGGTTTGAATTTTGTTAAGGTCCATGAGCCAACTCACGCTATAAATAATAACTCAAGGGCATTGATTCATGTATGCTCAATTTTATCCTAAAATAAATTATCATTTCACAGTGCTTGGTGACTTGACCGTCAGAGTGTATGCAAATACACCACCCCCATTTGCCCGGATAAGAAGGTTGATGTTGATGGAAATACTATACTCAAATGCTACTCAATGTCATCACCCAAAAATCTCAGGTTCGATAAGATTAAAAATATTGAATCCGGAAAGTATTTCTAAGTTAAACCCTAATGGGATTTTCAAAAAACACAATAACTACAAACTAAAACAATCTAAAAATAACAAGATGAAGAAAATTCTAGACGAACACCAACAAACACATGATTATTAGATTTCGAACCAATAGTCACAAAGAGACCGAGTTACAAAAATGCTACAATGGCTATAAAGGTTGTCACAATTTGAACCCATTTTTGCAGGTGGAGAATCAACCATGGGAGCATGGGGCATGTGTAGTGATTCATGCGGGTAACGTTTCACTGGACATGAAAATATGAAGTGGTAGGCGCTCATAACTTAGTTAAAGGAATATGTTATCATGAAGAGGTTTCATAAAATCTGTTATCCATTTAGGACTTGTAATTATAAGTTGCTTACAATATTCTTTTTAGACAAGTGTAGAAGCCAATACACAAGTGATTAAACATTAAAATGTACATTTGAGATTTTATTCACTAACTTGAAGGCCCTCCCATCCCATCAACATTCCAATTTTTTGCATGTCATACTCGGGTAAACAACTTGAGTCGTATGATTAAAAAAAATCTCACATCACCTAAAATAATAGGTTAAATGAGTTGACCCATCTGACTTAACTTGTTTTTTTACCTCTATAAACTAACTCCTTCAAAATAAAATATAAGCAAACATGATAGTTAAAAAGTCAATATATGTGGTTAAAAATCTAGGTCATATATATCAACTTTTCAAATTATCTATTTACTTATATTTCATTCTAGAGGGAGCATTAAATACTTCACCTCATAATAAGTCGTCTAAACTTGATATCTTAACTTCTAATCAAACAATGCATCAATCAAATTTTTAATTAAACAAATACATCAACTTTTCAAATACTCTATTTACTTATATTTCATGGAAAATGTTAATTTGTGCCTTAAGGGCACAATATAAGGATCTAAAAATAGAATTAAAAAATAAATGTTACATTGAAAACATAATTTTTTAGGCTTTTAAGATTATGAATGTACAATTTTCAAGATTAAATTTCTACATTTAGTTTTTTATCTTATGAACACAAGTTAACAAGACCCATATTTCGTTATGTAGGGAGTATGCATTAAATATTTCACCTCATAATGAGTCGTCTAAACTTGATATCTTAACTTCTAATTAAACACTACGTCAAAAAAATCTATTGAAACATTTTTTTGTACAATTAATTGAACATTGTCTTAACCACCATGATTACGAGATAAGATCCTCTCTATTTACCGATTCTCTTCATTTCTTCTATTTGAAGAGATAAAGACACAATTTTTTTTAAAAAAAATATAAAATAATTAATGATGATTAGACTCACTTAATACTAAGATCTATTATCTATTTTTTGTGTCTATCTCTTTTCAAATTGCATACTTCATTTATTTTGTCTAATAGAGATGATCTTAACTCCATGATTACACCTTTTTGCTCGCACCACTAAAATAATTTATGTATGTGGATAATGCACATCTTTATCCTAGTTTTTTTTTACGAGGTATCCTATTCCTATAAGTCCAATTTACAATGGGTTGTGTTATTTGAACAACATTTTCAATGACAACTTATGAGACAACTATAATTTACAAAGAAAACGAGGTAGTGATACAAAAACCAAAGCAATAGAGAGAGAAAGTAAAAACATAATGTGAGTATAAGAAAAAAAATTGTCACAAAAATTGTCAAAAAAATACTAACAAGTGCCATAAAAATACTAGTTAATAAAACAAGGGTCTTGTATCAATGGATTGATTTCAACAACATTTTGACTTTTAAAAAGTTAAATTTATCACTTTTCACCATTTTTCAATACTATATTTCTATTTTTATCCCCTTATCCAATGCCCCAAGGGCAATGGTTAACATTCTCCATAAAACAAACATACTAATGATCTCTTAAAATTTATATAATTAATTCTTTGAATTTTTTTTTTTTTTGAGGAATTCTTTGAAAGTTAAAAAGAGAGCATTTTTCAATACAAAATCTCTCTTAAACTCTTTAACAAGTGTCCTAAAGAGTAAAGACATTTGTTTAACACTACCTTATTTCTAAATACTACTATAAACATAGATGTTGATCGTGTTAATAAATATTACTTTTTTCACATCAATAAAAAGGTGAAAGATTGTTTCCACCTTCTTTTCTCTTCAGTGAAATATATGTTGACAAAATGAAGCAATTTAATTATTCAAACCACTTTTCCTCAACCAAAAAAAAACTATCTAAACCACTAGTCTAATCAATTATTTTCTTTTATGACTAAATCAATGACAAGTTATTATAGTCTCTATGGCGATCAATTTGGCGATCAAATATTATAATCGGACGCTAAATAAGTTTGTGATCTATTTAGAGACCCGTTTATCAAATGTTGTTAATGTTAATGATCGATTTAGTGATCAATTTTACATTTTTAGTCTCTAAATTAATCACTATCTGAATTTTCTTAGGAATTGATTCATGATGCCCAAATCAAGGTGATCAGCGCCCAAATCTTTCACCTTTTTCTTTCAATTTTTTTTTGGTCAGGTAGCCGACTTATCTTTTATTCATGTGTAATTTTCTACCATTAATCAGTTGATGAATATGTGTTGCAAAAAATATAAAATTAAACAATTTTTTTTTCCAAGCCAAACGTAATTAGACTTTTTGACCATCAATATTCGGTTGAAGACAATACTTTTCGAGACGTGTCTGACAATAAAATGTAGGTATTTTTTTCAATCGCAATTTGATAAAGAAATTATTTCTATATATATGATTTGCTGTAAGTCTTGAGCCATGGCATGACTCATTGGTCCCACTACTTTTTGATAACTTAGAGCATTAGGTCCCGTTGATTAAGATTGAAAACTTTTTAATGTCGTCCACTAGCAACAATAATATAAGAGACTACATTACTTATATATAGGCATGTAGCCGATGTTATTGTCGTTTCCACAAGCCACACTTCATAGTTCATACAATACTCAAATAAACTATTGTTAGATTTACTAGTGACAAATTATCAATTATTATTTGTGCCAAACAAATTATTTATTATTATAAGGTAAAAGGAAAGAAGATAAACAAATAGGAGAAGAGGAAAAAATATTTAATGTTGAAAATTGGGTAAGATGGGGTCAAGACAAGCTATCTATCTATCTATACTTATATACGAAACATGTAACGGCATTTTTGTAGTTTCGTTGCTTGCATAGTTTGTCATCATATCCAAATCATGGACTTTGTTATCATCGATGATTATTGCATATGCTATCGAAGCAGACATAGAATAACACACTCAATCTACGAATACAAACAATAATACAAATTCTAAGAATAACCAAACGAAACTTCCGTTTCACATATAATTCACATAATGATACAAAAAAAGGACATTCTTTGTGTAAAGAATAAACTATCGGATTTGTTTTTTTCTCGTTTTATTTCTTTTTTCTTGTTGCCCTGTTCGGAGAATTAGTGTTTTATTCGTTTGTATTGTCTAGTACATTTTTTCTATTATTTTCACTTATTTTATTTGCTTGGAATAGGATTTGTCAATAAATTAGCAAAAGGTCTAGTGCAAGATATTAGACCTTCACAACGTGAGAAATTAATGATCAAATTCTAACTAAAATAAGTGCATATATATTTAATACTCAAATCAGTCTTTCGACTATAATTTACTCCTGAAATAAGATTTATTGTTTTCTTTATGTAAAAAAACAATAAATATAAATATAATAATATCATTGTATTTGTTTTAATATTGAATGAAAGATGTTCAAAAGAAATTATCTAATACAAGATAAAAAAAAAGTGTTCAATGGATTTTTTTTCTTGGGTCTGATAATTTAGAATTTGGTTGAGAGGTAAGTAAAAGTTGATCAATAATTCTTCTACTCATAAATTGAACTCTCATATTTTCTTGAACAATTTATCATTTGGTACAGCTCGTTAACCACTTATGTGTGTTTAAGGGACTTTTTTGTCACTATTGTATTGACTGATTCACCAATTTATTTGCAAAAATAGTACTTTGTATAAAAAAATTGCAAAAATAGTAAAACAACTAACGTTTCAGAATCAATTTGAAACTTTTGGTTAACTTATGAATTTAATTTTTTTTATGTGATACGAATTTAATTTTTGTAGTGTACAAATAAATGAATGACTATTAATGTGCCAAAAAAAAAGACTATTGGCGATTTTTTTCCTCCTTTTTTTTTATTTATGGAAAAACATTGGGGGTGAGGGAATGGAGTTTCAATCCAAATAGAAAAGATATGTAGATTTTAAAAACACATAAAATTGTAGCAAAGAAAGAAAACACTTATAAACCAATTTAAGTTTATCTCTCTCCAAATACACACTAGGGTTTTTATCAAACGATTTAAGTTTATCTCTCCAAATTTGTAACCTTCATATCAAAGTCTATGTTTTTATCACTAATAAATCAATTTAGTTTTTCCTTCACGTGCATCGAGGGTGCTAGGAATAATGCGTTTAACCTGTGTCCACTCTACCGTAAGGTCCCTAACTCTGTAAAGGCAATAATAGTGTTATGGATGAAAGATACTAATCAATCATTTTAAGCAAAAGTTTCCATGCATGATTTAAATAAGTGAAGGTAGTTGCACTTGGCTTGGCACATGTGGGACAATAATACTTCAGGTTATATCACTTGGACAAAACTAGCAATTTATCTTTCTTAAAGGCAATTTATATAAATATTTTTTCGTGCATCTCTCTAAAGGCATGTATCATGGCTTTTCATAATTTGTTAACTACTGGAGATAAATTTCTAATTGTAAGGACTTGTATTATGGTTGATCTTTCTATCTGGATCCCACTTTGCATATAAATGATGTAACTATCAAATCATGTTGTCGTAACATTTTTGTGTTTGCTGGCTGATTTATATGAGTGAAACACTTTAATTACAGGATTGAGTTTATTTTTGACATTGTAATTGTTTCATAAGTATTCTCTCATTTGTGCATACCATAGCATGCTTAACTACATGAAGCATGCTTAACTTACATGGTGGGTTTTCTATTATTAGATGGACATCTTTCTTTTTTAAAATTTTTATTTTTGAATGTCTAATTAGTTTACCACTTACATGGTGTCAAAATTAGAATCATATATAGGAGTAGTTGTTAGCTCAACTAGTTTGGATGAATAATTGAAAAAGTTAAAAGACATGTATTCAAACTTTGGTGAAATAGAAAATACTAACACAACGATTAATTTTTAACATTATTTGTCTATAAAAACTAAAACAAATTTAGGATCATATATTTTTCAAAACTTTGTCAATAATTTATAATAATATAAGCTTATTGACAGGAACAACAAGCTAATAAAAAGCAAACACATAGAATAAATAGACCTTGCCATGGGAGGCTATGTTTAAAATTCCCATATGGGACCAATGTAGTTGCAAATGATATGAACTTGCCCAATTGCTTTGCTCCTTTGTCATGTGCAACTGCCTATATGTCTTTGTTTGAACTGCTAAAAGTAACATTTTCTATCAAAGCTTTTCCTTTTCCTTTTTACATATTTGATAATCATTCTCTTTCCTTGTCTTTTGGTATATTGGGGGTGGGGGAAGAGATGATGTTGAAGATTTCTTTTTTCTTTTGTAAAAAAAAGTAAACCCAAAATGGTATGGTGAGATCCCATAGAGATTGCATGTTCTTTTTGTTGGTGTTTCGTAAATAATGATAAAAAGAAACCCAAGTGAGTGAGATCGGTTGAGTTGGAAGTGCAATGATTGTTACACCTTTCAAACCTTTTTCACTCTTTTTCTTTTATCTTGATAATTCAAAATTGAAGGGAAAAAAAAAAAATTACTGTCCTCCATTGATACTTCAATGATAAAAGTGGTAACAAAAATGAGTGATTAAGTAAAGTGGATACACTTTTGAACAGAACCCTGGATTATATTGCCACCTATGTATGTGATTTGGAACACTCGAGTGGCTTTAAAAGGTCTACACATTTTAAACCATCCATAATTAACTATTGCTTATGATTACTTATCCTTTCAACTATTTATTTTATCATTTCTCTTTTCGGGTAATTTAACTCTTGTGAACGTATATACTTTCGTTTCTAAATTTATATATTAAATTATAAAATATAAATTGTTATAATTGGTATTTTTTTATCCTTAAAAAAAGATGGTATTTTTTTTATAGTATTAACCAACACAAAAATACATAAAGTGATTATGATTTTTTTTTAAAATAACTAAAATAATTAAAAAAATTAAATATAAAAAATGACAATGAAATTTCTTAAGAGGATCCGATCTTTAGAGACAGATAATGTTGTAAGTCAAAATATAAATTTCTTTCATGATGAAACTTTACATGAAGGTTAATTTTTTTAGAGAATGCATTAATCTTTTTATTTACTAGTGGATCACTAACACTTGGGATTGAGATAGAAAATAATAAGAAAAAAAATACAAAAGCGAATTTTAATGTTTGGTTTTGTTTTTGGTTCAACTTTATTGAGACGATGGAAGACTGAAACAAGTTGAGTTGTTAAGAAAAAACACATGTGAGAAAAGCAATTTTTTAATTTTGGTCTAAGTGATTGTTGGTCTAATGGCCCAGTAATTTAAGGGATTGTTAGGACCATCAATTGCAGCTCCAAAAAAGACTTTGTCATTGTAAGAGAATTTCTTTTCTCACCCTATCATTCTCACACAACCTCCACAATTTCGATTTTACTTTCGTTTGGGTTATATAATCCAAATAAAAAAATGATCAAGATTATTTAACCCAAACTCGTCCTACATATAAGCAAAACCATAAATCCTCCCCATTTGCAAAAGTTTTTGAATTTTGCCCTAACTACTCTCATATCATCCAGAATCCGAACCACCACATATTATATGATTGTTGAAGATTTTTTTTATCTCTCAAAATCATCACATTTTAAGCCTTTTGAAACACCAAATACAAGGTAAGATCGTATTCCTTCGATCTATTATTCTTTTATTTGGGCATCAAGTTCTGCATAAGAGTAAACATGTTGATCAACAGAGATATATTGGATTGGATGATGAAAATAAAACTTAATAGTATCATCATTGCAATACCTCAGAGGCATACAGTTTTTTTGGTGTCAACAATTACTTCTTTTTCTATAAATGAGACTACACTCAGATTTTTGATACCCTACAATAACATATGTATTCAAAGTGTCAAAACTAAATAAAACAAACAAAATATGAAATGCATAAAACTGATAATAATATAATTTATTAGTATAGGTAGACATGTGCCATAACATCAGCGGAACAACTAGCTTGTTCTTTGGCTCTATTATCCAATTGTTTACTCAATGAACTCATCTCCTAATACCCATACAGTAAATCAATCAATGCTACAAAGTTTAACAAAGTATATATAATTTAACTACAAAGTTTAATTCATACATCAACATTCTTGAGAAATATTGCCTCCTCATGTGCCTATTTTGCCTTAAAATTATTTATAATAACATCATATGTGCATATCTTCTTGACATGGAATGATTGCTCAAACCTTGGACTGAAGCCAGATTTTCACTCAACCTTGAATAGATAAGTGTGGTTCACCAAAGTAGAAATTTTAGGTTGTATAACTCCTTCACCAACCCCACCAAGAGATTGCAAAACATCAGCACATGTTTGATTGAATAGCATGGTAATATCATGGTCAAACATAACAAACACAGCATTGGTTTGGTTGTCCATAATCCTCACTTTAATGGAGTACCTATAAGGTGAATCATAAATACAAAAGTTGAAATTGTAGAACATTAATGATATGAAATCAATTATAATGAAAAAGGAATCTGTTGTCCATAACCCTCACTTTAATGGAGTACCTATGAGGTGAACCATAAATACAAAAGTTGAAATTGTAGAACAATAACGGTATGAAATCAATTATAATGAAAAAGAAACATAAATATTTAGCAAAATCAATTATGTATAACTATATATACATAGGGAAAACATTAACCACATGTTTGTTACACTTCTCGTAAAATTACATTTTAAAATCTGGATAGACAAATCTGTTGCATATGCATGCTAGAACCAATTTTTGGAGCTCACAATATGTTTAATTGTCACAAGTAGGACAAAGACAACATCCTATATAAAATATGAAATGATATATAAACATAAAACATGTCAATTTCAAAATCAAATAAAAACCAAAGTGACCAATTTAAAAATTTAAATAATCTTATACTTTTACTCAATTGCAGGCTAAAGATGTGTTATGTAGTAGTTAATATAATATTTAACATGTGTGCAATCTTTTAGGCCATAAATGATGCTTCTTGCTGGTATGTTGTACATAAAGTCTTGTAGAGGTTCAACAAATCGATGAACAATAATTTGTGATATGTTGTCTTATTAACAAGGGAAATAATGCAAATACCACGATGAACATGTTCATTGAACTTAAAAGAATTCATATCAATTCAACAAAATGACAGGAATCAAAATTGAAAAATAAATTATTTCATGATATATTTACCAAGTCGTTTGTTGATGAAAATGTTTGAATAATGATCATGAACATTTTCATGGTCCTAAACATAGAAACGCCATAACATGATTAAAGAAGTTGCAAAACTTTCAAAGATTTGTTTTGGATCAAAAACAATCAGACAACTTACTTTTGAAGTGAAGAAAAGTGATTTACAATTAGTTCAGAGAAAAATGTTTTGGCATAAACCATGATCGTATGAGCTAATTTTGTAGATGAATTTCAGAAAAATGAAAGTGAGACAACACATCAAAGTGGAAGAAATTGGGGTCCAATAAGTAAGAAAAAATTAATGGTCTTTGTGTTTCTTTTCATCCCACTAGAAAACAAAAAATGTAGTTAGTACACCTCAAAAGTGGTTTGTTTTGTGACAAAGCATCCAAAAATCATTTTGACACTCATCAACAATTAGCTGTCAAAAGTAAGGATGCATGTGCTTAGATGTTCAACATGAAGAGCGTTCTAAGAATTTAAGCAACATTTGCAAAGACTTTAAATAAATTGACAAACTCTTTAATCTAATCATACCCTTGCAGAACTAATATAATCACATCAGCAAGGAATGCTCTTCTCTATAAGTAGGAAGGTCATGCAAAGAAGAAAGACATTGAGTCACTAAATAAAAATTCACTAACTTGATTTTAAGTTATCAAGAAACTTTAAGAGTCTTTAATACCCTCATCTTTTGCGCATTTAAAAAAAAAACCAACAACAACTCTTTTCTTGAGTTCTTTATAAAGGCTTCAAATATCATAAATCAAAAGAAACAGCAAAAGAGTTTCAAGAATACTAAGTGTTATAGTGATTGAAAAATATAAAAGCTAGTTAAGTCAAAACTAATATGTAGTCCAAGTGGTGAAAAGAAAGTAATTGTATAGATCCATAAGTGATCTAAGAAAGAATTTTGCTCTTCACCCAACTGTTTTTTCTCGCTCCCAATTGAAAAGACGAAATTGCCTCTGCATGAGTTAAGTCACGTAGAACTAACACTAACGCAAGGGTATTTTTAGAATTTTAGTTGGGAATGAACAAAATATGTTGGGTAAAGAGCAAAATTCTATAAGAAAAAGTATAGTTGAGATAAAGTCGAATCACAACTAGAAAGTGGAAAATATCATGGTATTGAAAGGACTGGAATATCTCACATTGAATGATCAAATATAATTTTTTGTGTGCGAATCTTCTTCATTCATCTCATGTAATTTATAAATCTCACACACATCACAATTGCATTATTTTATTAGTTTGTTTATTTAGTAACCAACTAATTTAATCCAAGTATATTACTTGAAAAAAGTTTATCGGTAAATTTTTAACAAATCAAAATTCAAATCCCACTTTCTCGTGATATTACATTACCTTACCTCAATCTCGAGCACTCTTCTTATATTTTAATTGTATTTTCATTGATATATATATATATATATATAGGGGTTTGCTACAATAGACCCACTCATTTTCATGAAGGTTTATTTTAGCAACCAACACCTTTTCACTTAAACACAAATGCCCACGTTTTTGTTTTTTGAGGAAATTAAAACTGAAGGGTAAAACAATAATTGTCAATTAACTTTTAATTTTCCTCTTTTCTTCCCCCATAACTCTGAAGGTCGCACGTTCTCTTCTCTTCTCTTTCTTCCTTCTCTTCTCTTCCATGTTGTGCTTGCTTCTCATGAATCTTCTTAATTTATATTCGACCTCTTCTCTTAATCATGTTTTCGATATC
>Ga0228710_1009387_pt1 | contig 13602 bp, 6 predicted proteins | sample MedpolnodulmetaG_FD_177995 | JGI IMG/M metagenome (GOLD analysis project Ga0228710, IMG submission 177995) | Root nodule microbial communities from Medicago polymorpha collected in Santa Monica, California, United States - pink nodules | ecosystem: Host-associated > Plants > Roots > Nodule...
TAAAGAAACTTTATACATCCTTCTTAATAACGTAATTGACGTCTTGAGATTAAAACCAGTCCTTGTGGGAACGATATTTTTACTACTTCGATAGTATTTAGTACACTTGCTAAAAGTCTATCAAGTAGACAGTGGAAAGTGGAGGATCCTGGGATCTCCCATTAGTCCACCTCTCTAAACTTTAGTCAAACCCACATGTGTTTCATGTGGGAGGGATTAGTCAAAGCATGACGTATATTGGGTTCTTCCTCAGATCAGGTTAACGGGGAGGGTCGCCATGTAAAGGCCCGTGACAAATGACCCTTTACCGAGGTAGTTGTTAATGTGCTTACGTCTCTAACGTGGCGAGAACGTGCATGACTCTCTTATTGCCTATATTTTTTTATTGTGGTACATATCCCCCCAAGCACGAGGCCTGTAAGGGCAAAATGTTTGAGTATTATGCTTTCAATGTTAGTAGCGAATATTTATTTGGGTTTACTTAGATCGGAGTTTTGTTTCCCCATGTAGAGGTTTTTTTTAGTATTTCGAGATGAGGTCAGAGGTTTGTTTTGGCAACACAGGGGAAATATAAAAAAGAAAATTAAATTTAAGCACTATTTTTTTTGTACAAGCACGTATTTTTTTCTATTTTGTAGAGACAAAAAAAGCCTTAAACAAAATTTACATGTTCAATTGAAATTTTATGTAATGGTTGTGGAACATCTAATAAATAAAGTCAATTTACTCAAGCCTATGTTACCCAATATGGTTGTGGAACATCAAGTTGACAGATCATTTTAAAAAAGATCACTGGCACTTTAGACACTTTCAATTGCTAACTAGCACCTTAAAATACCAAAAATACTTTAATCTAGACCTGATTTTCGTTCGGTTGTGATCATGAGATGATTTATGTTAACTGTTTTTTAGATTGATTTCCCGTTTAACCGATTTAATAAGATAGACCTGTGGGATCTCCCAATTTCAAATAGGGAGGTGTGACTTTTTAGGGTGATTAAACGTGTAACCGATGAAAAAGCTTTCGTTGATATTATTATTTAGGAAACACGTTAATTCAACAATATTTTTTTTTATAAACACCGAACTACTTTGTTAAATCAGGTCAACTGAAAACCAATCTAAAAAGTAGAGATCGGGTTCTTTTTTATTTTGTTATTTTTTGGTCCAGTAGCTTAGTGGCTAAAGCTCACACAATTAAATATGGAGAAGTGGGGTGTACGGGGTTCGTACCCCGGCCCCTGCATAAATTATGCAATGTCCCTATCAACTGAGCTAATATCCTGGGTTATTTTCCAATCACAAACGACCAAGAATTAGGATTTTATAGGGATATTTTTAATATTTTTAAATACATGTGAGAAATTGAAGATGCCTAAAGAGCAATCTTGTTTTAAAAATAGAGTATTACATTTCCCACCCTGCTACCTTCTCACGAGCCCTGCAAAATTCCAAAAATGCCCTTGGTCTGGATTATATTTTCCGAATCAGATTGTTAGTGCTTTCCAGATTTTAAAATTCGGACCAAATCGATATGAAATTTTTGTGTCTTTCTTTGATGTCAATGGTTTATGTTGACCGTTATATAACCTCCGCATAAGCTACAATGCAATTGCAGGGGTCGTATGAACGGTTAACAATGACCATGACACCACAAACACTCCTACAAAACTTAAAAAATTTGAAGAAAATGAAAGAAAAGAGATGAAGTGAAGAATGAAGGAATTTGTTGAACATGCAAGCCTATTTATAGCCTAAAACAAGTCCTAGGTCATTTGGAAGTCAAGGAAAACGTGTTTGTCATTCAAAACCGTCCAAAAATGCATTAAAACTCTACTAACCGGTCAAACCTTTGGTGAAACGCCACAGTCCAAAATAAATTGAGGGTTTCCAGATTATATAATATGGAGTGCATGAAGTTTGTCCAGATTATAAAATCCGAACAGCATCAGACCCTGTATTATGGAGCGTTTTCATGGCGAATGGCTTGGAAAAAAAATAAAACAAAGGCACATAACATAAATAAAAACAACATAAGACAAATAAACAGTTAAAAATAACCATAATAACAGAAATGATGAATCTTTTGGGAATGTGTTTCAAGAGGATTTCTTTGAGTTAGATCATGCTGCCTTGCCAAATGACATATTCATCAGGCAGGCAGCAAGATCTATAGCAACCTCTTGATATTTTTGAGTTATCTATCTATCAAGGAGGCAACAAGGAGTATCTATATATTATTGAAAGCATGTTGAGGATCTTCACCATGCTGTCACATAGAGAGCAATCTATTTTGCGGCAGCATGACAAAGATCCGCAACACAATGACAAAAAGTTTCATGGTTTCTTTGGTGTGTTTGTGTGTTTTTGATGGAAATGAAGATGAAAACTGGAAACACTTATTTATAGGGGTTTATGGACGTTGTGGACCACAAAAACTGTGTGTGAAATGTGGTCCTCACAAAAGAATCCTATGTTGAGGCAGTCCGGATTTTGTAATCCGGACTGTACTGGCACCCTAAAAAAATTGACTTCTATTCAGACTATTTTAGTGTTTAAATGAACATCTTTGACTAAAGTTTAAATGTAGCAATCTAGATAATTGAATCTGAACCATCATTCACCCTACAGAAAGAGCCAAGTTTCCTTTGTTTCACCAGGATCGTATTTGTCCGGATTATATAATCTGGAATCCATGTGTAATCCGGACTTCATCAAAATCTTTTGGCCGGTGGTCTGCACCACATAGAACACGTTTGTCAGATGTTTTGGACGGTGGTCAAGTCAAAAAAACGATTTTTACCACGTTTTTGGACTGCATTAATGGTGGAAAACAGTTTTTTGGTCCCTCCCTCCCTATAAATAGCCTTCCAAACCACATTGTTTCTCCCACCCTCTCCTCCTATTCCCTCCACAACCATGGTTTTCCATTGTTGGCCTTTCATAGAAATAGGCCTCTTTGGAAATTTTCAGGGATTGTATAAACGATCAATGGCGATGGAACCGACCCCATCCCCCCTCAGCAACGTTGTTTTCTTCTTCCCGCCCTCCTCTTTCCTCCTCCCTTGTTTCCCCTTCAACATTGAAGCTACTGGTATGTCCTATCAGCAACATTGTTTTCTTCTTCCCGCACTCCTATTTCCTCCTCCCATGTTTCTCCTCCAAGAGTGAAGCTATTGGTATGTCCTATGGCTTTCCTCTTCTTGAGATCTTAGGAGATTAGATATAGTTTTAGGTTCTTATGTAATAAGCTTAAAAAGCTTCAACATTATTGTAATTATTATTCATATATTAATAAAGTGAATTCTTTTTATCTTTCTGTTGTTTTTATTTTTGTTTTTTATTTTAATTTGTCATTATTTTACGATTTTGGAAGACTAAAGTTAAAAAAAATCTGGAAAAACATAAATCCGGATTTTAGAATCTAGAAAAAGTAACAATATAGTTCAGAATTTATTTTCCGAACTAAGGGTATTTTATGAAGAAAAGAAAGGGCGTGCGAGAAATTGATAGGGTGGAAAAAGTAATACTCTTAAAAATAACATTGGGGCTCGAATCAGCCCAATTTGATTAGAGCCTGTGGGCCAAGCTTTCTCTATAAACTATATCCACTATTCCAAAAAATTTGAACGCTGAACAATGATCGCTAAAAATCATTTTAAAAACTAAACATTTTACTTCAAATTTAGTTTTTAGTTAAAAAACAGTAAAAGATTCATCACATCCAGAAATTGAACATGTTTTTTAATTATAATTTTTTTATAAAAAATCATTTAGATGAGTTGAATAAGCTAAGAGAGTATTTAGTATTTACGGTTTACCATCGATAAATCAATAAAAAAAATGGGAAATGCTAACTGTGTCTTTGGGGCACTGGTTAAGCATACTAAAAAGGAAATTATATAGTAGTTAATGCATTGTGTCAATGTGAGTTGAACTAACTTATTTAAAGAGTTATGAATTAATTCCTTATCAAGTAGGTCAACCTCTTTTGAAGACATGTTTTTAAATTCTGTCTAGTTTTAGTATAAATAGCATGAAATTGTTTAGAGTTGAGATCGTCTACATTTAGATTGTCTAGTTTTAAAAAATAATTATGCTTTTAAATTAGAAAATTGTTAATAAGTGATTGATAAGTGCTCAAAAGTAACATGTTTTATGTGTTAATCTAGGCATTTTAGTGACTTGTTCTGCAAGTTATCTAAGGAAAACTACCAAATTGTGTTCTTTTACCATTTATTCTTTACATGCCTGATTCCCTCCCTATTATGCAAGAAATGACAAGCAAGGAACAAGAAAGAAGCTGATGAACCAAAAGTCAGTACGCTTAAGCGTCCTCAGCACGCTTAAGCGTACACAATGTCGAGAGCAACTTCATGTACGCCATTGGTACGCTACCAGCACGCTGCCCAGATTCAGAGAGCACGCTTAAGTGTCCTCTTGTACGCTTAAGCGTGCGAGTTCCAGTAGCCAACCTTCATGTACGCTATCAGCACGCTTGTGGTTCGTTTATCAAAGATTCAATTGGTACGCTTAAGCGACCGATTGTACGTGTAAGCGTACACAATGTCAAGAGCTCAAATCTATACGCTGACTGCACGCTAGACGCACGCTCAAGCGAACTTCATCAGGATGCAAGTGGATAAGGCACACATGGCTGTTCCCAATTGGCCAACGGAAGATTTCCAGGAGGCACGCTTAAGCGACCCCTGTACGCTTAAGCGTGCAGGCACGAATTCTTCCCAACTTAAAGAATTTTTCTTCTCTTTCTCATCATCTTATCATTTTTGTAATACATTTTCTGGTTTTTAGAGTGAGAATAGGGCATTTTCTAGAGAGAGAAACACAAAGCAAGGTAGTTAGGAGTAGATTCAACCCAAGATTTGTTGAGACATCATGGATCTAGGCATTGAATCTTCATCTTTTCTTCATCCTTTGCAAAGTTATCATAGACATATGTAGCTACATCTACCTTTGTGGGTTGTGAGGTATTCAAACAAGCTATTATGTAATTTCTCGATCTTTTAATATATGGTTCTAACTCATTTATTCAATATTGTTGTTATTCTTGTATTTAATGCTTTTTTGAGATTCAAAATTATATTGACAAATACTTTTGGATTTAAGAAATAGAATAACAATCTATCTTAAGTTATCATTCTAGACATAGATGTTAATATTTGATAATCGCTTTTAATCTAGAACTTAATGCTTTTGGGTCCTTTAATCGGTTGGGAAATCGTCGATTAAACGATCCAATTGACTTTGTGATTGTTTAAATGTTTGGGAAATCGACATTTAAACAATCCCTTAGAAATAACGATATCATTTGGACACGAATGATATTGTCGAGTGATTGTGATGATATCATTTAGAAAGCTAGAATCCGTTATTTGATCGAGAGATTGCAGTTGTTACACTTGGTTGATGTCTCTGACCCCAAGAGAAATAGCCCTATCTCTTCTCGTTTTACTTTTATGTCGAATAGAACAATAGTTTTACACAAACAAACAATTCATACCCAAACACTTAACGTGATGAATATTGTGAAAATGGTTATGAAATACGCAACTCCCTGCGGAAACGATCCTATTATACTTACGTATAAATAGTTTTATGACATGTAAAAATCTTACATCAGTGATCTTCGGGTATCGTTTAAGCATCCAAAAATAGTAACTTTCACCTTAGAAATTGTGTAGTTATGACTTTAACATGTGTTTGACTTGTATTTTTTAGACAAAATTCTTTTTATGGGTTCCTTGAACAATGTCGTTAGGGAACTTGTTACCAAAACCCTTTAAATCATATCTCATTCAAGATACTTCATGAGTTCTTAAGTTGTCTATCTTTGATGGCAAAAAAGAACACACAATTTCAAAGCATAAGAGATATGATATGCTACGATAAAGGGGGAAAACGATGAACAGTGCTTCGAACACGAGATTGTCGTCGCCGCCGGCTACAGTGCTTCCAACTCCCACTATCCTTTGTCCTTCTCAGGTTTATGGGGTGTTTCAGTTTCACTCAGGTTCTCTCACGTTCCCTGCTTTCTTGATTTGATCTCTATCGATTTGGGTTTGTTGATTTTTAGATTTGGGTTCAATTCGGGTCTTTATTTGCTAGTTGTTGTGATTCTTTTATCTATTGTTGATTCGGGTTTTTTGTTCACAATCACAATTTTGGGTTATTTTGCCATGGAAATACAATCAAGCTATTTTGGTTCCCTTTTGAATATGAACGAATTTGTTGGGGTGCCAATGGGTGTGCCTTTGTCAGGAGATCACTCAAATGTTGTGAACTCAGGCTTGGGTTCTCCCAGTCTTGAAAAACCAGTGTCTGCTTTCGAAGAATCCACTAATGTTGCAGTTGAAGTTGTGGTTCCTAAAGTGATGGGCACAAATGCAAAATCTTTTTCTCAAGTGTTAAGTAAGACATGTGTTATTGTCCCTCATTACCAATTTTCGAGGTCTATCTTAAAAGGAGATGACATGGCTATCAAAATTCCTGAGAACGAGTACAAGTTTAATCTTGAATCGTGCAAAAATCACCTTCATGGAAGGTTGATTCTGTCTAAAGGAGACCCTCCTCGAAACTTCAAGACTTGCGTGAGAAATTGAATATTCTTTGGAAGCCTTTAACTAAATGGTGTCTTGTTTCCTTAGGAAGAGGTTTCTACAAATTTGTTTTTTTTCTTCTGTGGAGGATGTCCAACGTGTTCGTGTGGTGCTTTCATGGAGCCTAAAGCCTGGTTTTCTCAAACTATTCGCTTGGACTCCCGACTTTAATGCAAATAATCACAAACAGACAACAGTTCAATCTTGGGTTCGTTTTCTGGAATTACCTCAAGAATATTGGAGTCATAATATTATCTTTACAATTGCCAGCTGTCTTGGAACGCCACTGCGACTGGATGCTGCAACAAGTAAGTGCCCTCTTGAGAGATCTTTTGGACATTTTATTAGAGTTCTAGTTGATATTGATTTATCTTCTAAAATTAGACACAAGTTGTGGGTTGAAAGAGAAGGTTATGCTTTTCTTGCTAACGTTGATTATGAAAATTTGCCACTTTTTTGTTCGCAATGTCATATCATTGGTCATAGTTTTTCATCTTGTAAACTTGTTAAAGTGGATCAAGAGAAAGTGGCCACAAATGAGAAGCATAAACGCATGGGAAACAAATCTACGTCTGTTTCAAAGGATGATGTGGGAAAAGAATCAATTGAATGTGTAACAAGTAATGTCACTAAAGCAGTTGTTGATAATAATCCTCTTTTGGGATTTGTTGATGGTACTAATTTGAAAACCACTGGGGAGGTTGTTGTTGATACTATGCATCCAGTAGTCACTCAAGGTAATGAGAATTTGAGTGTTTTAGCAGATACAAAAACCCCATCTGATTAAGGTAATATTGACACGAATTGTGAAGGTGATTCAAATTCAGCTGACATTTCGTGTCAAGAGGCTCATCAGGAGGAAGTAATAGCAAATGTTATTCCTTTGGGGGGTAGTTCCATTGTGGTGACAAAATGTGGTTTTCTTTGCTTTCTACCGCTTCAACAAACACACTATAAGTGTGTGTTTGGGAAGGCATTTGGAAGCTGGAAACCACTTCCCAATGCACTATTCACGCTTCCCAATTCTTAAAAATGTGAAAAAGTAGATGCTCCAATTTGAAGCTTTAACCAAAACGTGGTTCAAGTAGGATTGCACCGCTGAAACAAACAGACTATAAGATATCTAGAGATGACATTCACAAAATATCATATGAACATAATCTTTTCTATAACCAAATTGAGTTGGACTTCACCTCAAAAAAGAAAATGGAGTTGAACTCTCATGCAATCCTTTCCTTATACAATATTTTCTGGAGTTTTTATTTCTATTTTCGTTTTAGAAATCATTTTAGTGCATACTTTGATATCTTGACTTGGTTTAAACTTTGAAGGATCTCAACCACCAATCAAAAAGGTTCATTGCATGCCCCACATATAAAGTTAATTTTCAATTCAAAAGATGAAAAGCCATGTGTGGAGGCTTGACCATTTGACGTCGTCAATCCTCTCGTGAAGGAGGCTCTGACCAAAACGAGAACATGTGCTGCTCCAATTTTTTAATATTTAATATATTTCCACTTGTGATCGTATAGATATTTTTTGACTTTTGAAAAAATAAGACAAGTGGTTGCTTTGAAAACTTGGACAGCTTAAAGAGAATAAATGCATTCTTGCTTATTTTTGGACGAAGTTTTGTGTGTATTTTTTTTGGATTTTTTATTATTAAAAATGGATTTGAAGTCATGTATTGACTTAACTATAAACTTTCAGCAAAGGCTACGGTACAGTAGGAGACCTCTTTAGGTCTCCTAGTCTCCTACTGTAGGAGACTTGATTCTTTTTTTTTCCTTTTTAAAATGGATGTCAATCATTAGATATATTTGTAAGCTATTTAATGGTTGAGATTTGTAGGTTTGGTAACATCTTAGAATTATATTTTTTAAACATATAAATATTAATTTTAAAAATGCAATTGCTTTTGGAATCATTATTAAAAAAAAATTTGTTTTATACTCTCTCCGTTCTTTTTTTAAGTGTCGTCAGAGTGTGAATTCGTCGTTCCTATTTAATTGTCGTTTTGGTATTTTAAGGGTACGATTTTCCCTTTGTCAATTACTCTTTTTTTTTCTTCAATAAAACTAATTAATGCTATATATTTGGAAAACTAAAGTTTTTTTTTATTTTAAAAGAAAATAAAGTTTGTTTCTTGTTATCTTAAAATTGACAATTGTTTGTACCGCGCTCGTTGCAGATTTTATTTAACAATTATTTTTTGTTATCTTAAAAAACACGTTGTTCAATGCTTGCACTACTCTCGTTGCATATTTTAAATGATTATATTTACATAAATAAAGTTTTGTATACATATATAAGAAAGTCGTTATGATAAAATATTGGAAATTCATGATTAGTAGAAACTCCATAGTTATCCGCAGTTTAATACTCTCTCAGATCCTATTTACAAGATACAATTAATTTTTTAGATACATTAAATAATTTATGTATTTGGTTTAGATTCTTGACTAGATACATAAATTATTCAATGTATCTAAAAAGTCAAATTTCTCTTGTAAATAGGACCGGAGGGAGTAATTTGTTTATTATCTTTAAACTTTTCATAATATTACCAATATAATAATTTTTTATATATAATTACCATAGTGTTATGTGACTCATGCGAATACACGAGTCTTTTCTTAATTTAGGAAAAAAAAGCTGAAAAAAGATGATATTCTACTAAATATAAACTACCTAAATTGTTCTTTCCATTAATTACGTGAATATAATTGTGATTATAATGCTTCTTATTCACAGAGCAGTTAATTGATGGCACATTAGTCTACAATCATAAGTAATAATATAATATGTCTCGCACTTTTGCACCAAAAAAAGAAAAATATACATGTCTCGCACCGTGCGAGACCTACTAAGGATGCGTACGGTACAGGGAGCCTAAACTTTCTCCTAAGAAAATTCCAAAACATAATTTATATCCGTGATTTTTTTTTTAATCCTTGTGGTCTTCCAGGTTAGCACATGTTTACTTTTTTTTTGGTACAAGCACATGTTTACTTAATTGTTTTACAATGATTTTTGTTTATGTCCTATATTGGTCTTCGTGTTCTCTTTTTTACATAAATTTAGTTAATATATTTGATAATATTGTTATGTTGGACATGTTTGTATACGTGATATTTAGATGATGATTCTCACACCGTTCACTTATAAAAAAAAAGTGAGAATATTTGTTTTCTAAAAGTAAAGTGTGAGAGCTTGATTTATTTGCCGCTAGCATTGAGTATGAGTTTTAAATATCCGCACATCTATTGTGAAGAAAAATCTTGTGCAGATTTTCTAGCTTCTCATGTGTGTAATATAGATGGTCCATTTGGTGGAACATTATTCTTCATTTTATTTGTGAAAATTGTTTTCGTAATTGTTATAGTCTTCTTAATTAGGAATGGGAATAGGTCAGACCGGCCTACAGGGGACTATGGCCTAGCCTACGACAGGCCAGATCATGCCAGACTTTTTTTCTAAATAGAGAAGGCCTGGGCTTTTTTAGAAGTCTATTTAACTTAAAAGGTCAGGCGACAGGCCATTCAAAAAGCCTCGTATACCTAATAGGCCGGCATATTTAAGTAATTTTGAACAATATTATTTATTATTATATTATATCTTGTATTTTGAATTAAAATAAAAATTTGTTACTTTTACAGTAATTTAAGCTTATTAGTATACATTAATTCTTTTGCATATTTAAATGTATTGTTATAAACTAGAATTGAAGTCCACGTGAGCTTAACTCAGTTGGTATGGACAATGCATAATATATGCAAGGTCTAGGGTTCGAACCCCGACCACTACACAAAAAAAAATAGAATTGAAATATGATACAATATATAGTCAAATTCCTTAAAAACTCGTGTAGATTATCAAAATAGAGTTTAATCTAACTGATCTATTAGTTCTCTAGACTATTTAAAATTCAATCGCATTGCTTATTTAAAGATGTTCATATGAGATAGGCTTTTAAACAGGCAAGCAGACCGTATCAGGCTTTCAAAAGGTCAGGCTCATGCCTAAAAAAATAAGCATATGACAGGCTGCAGGCCAGGCTTAGGCCTTAAAAAAATTTGGCAGGCCAGGCTTAGGCCTTGCAAAGCCTAGATCGGCCTAACCTATTCTCATCCCTATTCCTAATGTTTGATAATGAGAGGAGTTTAGGGATCTTCACATCACACTTTGAACAACCGAACCAATTAAATTGAAACCATGTTTCAACCCAAAACTTTAAGATTTATCTATATGGGGTCCAATGTTGTTGAACATTCAATTTTCTATTCAATATGAGACTTTTAGCCTCCACTTGACATACAACCATTTAGGGGTGGACATCGGACGGTTTAGGTCGAATTTCGGGTGAAAACCTCTGATCCAAAGGCAACTGCTAGTGGGAATATATCAACCATCTCCGTCTGTTTAAGCTAACGGTTAATTTCGGTGTCAATTTCATCGGATGACGGTTTTTTCCGAACGGTTTTTCGAATTTAAAGTCTCAGTGTCCACGGAGAAAAAAAGCAAAAAAGAAAAGAGATCTAACGATTTTGAGCGTGACAATTTCGGCATGACAACTCGGTTAACGGTTACAGTGGTGGCCATGCCATCTTGTGTTACTCTTAAAGAACGTGAAGTGATTTCATATTCAACATGGAAAAACCATTTACTCTTTCAATCTAAAACTTTGCCAAAACAGAGATGAAAAAGAAAATATACATGAAAATAGAAAGAAGGTGGAAGAACAAAAGACAAAAGAGATTGAGAAGCTGTTTCTGGGGAGGGAAGGATTGCAGCATAGAGATTGGAAGGCAAGGTTAGGGTTGTGATTCGGCGGCGTCTAGACAGAGAAAGAAAGGAACGTAAAAAAGTTGAGAGTGAAACCGCTTGGGAGATAACTATTGTAATTAATTAGAGTAATTATTATGTATTCAGTCGGGTATGGTTTCCGACGGACTTGGATTATCCAACCGAAACCAACTATGCCTAACCATGACAATCCAGTTTTCAGTAACCGCTTAACCCGAATACTCCACACAACCCGATCCGAACGCATTCAGACAAATAAGCTTCCGTCCGAAAATTCTGTTCGAAAACACCGTTTTTTTAGTAGTGAAATTGAAAAGAAAGAAAAATGGATGAATGAACTCTATTTGAAATTTGTAACACAAACTAGGCTTTTAGACAAGCTAATAGGTCAAACCAGACTTTAAAAAAGGTTAGGTCAAGCTTAAAATAAAGCTTTTGACAGATAAAAGGTCAAAGCTTAGACCTTAATTTTTTCAACTAGGCCAGACCTATTTAAACAAATCCTGACTCGGTCCGACTTATTCCCACCGTAGCTACAAACTCCTCCCCAGGGCCGTCCTTTGGGGTGTGCAAACAACTCTATGGAGTTGGGCCTCCAAAATTTAAGGGCCCAAAATATGTTTTTTTAATATATAATGCACGAAAAGTGGATTATATACTAGCAACATAACATATATATTATAACACATCTGTGTAGGTGGCTGAGTGGTTTTGTTTTGAGCTGATACCTCAAAGTCTTGGGTTAACACTGAGCTTCCAGCTTTTCTATTTCGATTATTTTTTTCATTTAAATAACTAATATATTTTTAATAAAAACATAATATAACTTTTTTCCTTCTTATTTTGGTTAAAGCGGTTTGTAAAATTTTGTTTATATTTGTTGTATAAAATAAAAAGTTATAACGACAAACATTATAGTTATTTCATTAAAAAAACCATTGTAAACTTTTTTTTTTCTCAATAGTAACTAAGATTTTTTTTGGAGAGATACCAACTAAGAAGAATAACAACCTAAAATGTTGATAAAAACATTAGTTTTAAGTTGGAACTTTATATTATTGATTAAAATATGAATCTTTTTCGTGTTAGTTACATGATTATTTTTTACCGTTACGGATGTTATTTCAATTAAATAAAAAATTGTTTTATAAAAAAATATTTGATTTTATTAGGGGTCTATTTTATCTATGAGAGCCGAGCCTCTAAATTTATAGGAACGACCCTGCTCCTTCTAATGTCGTGAACATAATATTGATATACAAAGGTTGAGCATAATAGTTGTACATAAGTTCGACATATCTTGAAAATAAAAGGGTTAAATTCAAAATAATAATATGAAATATATTCAATTTGAGAAGTTTTCACAAAATCTTAGTGACAACCAACTCTTTTTTTTGGACAAATAACTTAGTGGATATAATTTATTTTTAAGATGAATAAATGAGATATCCGACCCTGATACTGCATGTTAATCCAACTAAATTTAATTGTGTTTTTTTTTCTATAATTAATTTACAATAATTATATGTTTTGGTTTGGATGTAAAAATTCCCTACTTCAAATACCATCAACTTTTGCACAACTTTATACAAGTAGGAAAAAGAAAAGCACTGCACAACCGTTGTAAATTTGCAGGCCTGAGCCGGAGGATCCGAGAAGATTCACAACCATCACATCTTTCTTATGAAACATTGTTCCTTTTTTTCTTTTTGATAACATCATTGTTCCTATTTTTCAAACAAAGAAAAACAAGTTAAAATTTTCTCCGTTTAATTATTTAAAAATGTTTTAACAACTGCTATCAACATCTGTATAAAAAAAAAAATCACTTTCTAAAATGGAAAATTTTGGTTAATTAAGTTTTGCTATACTAATTTTCCCAAGCTGGAAAGAAGATTCTATAGGTGTTGTCAGCACTTTCCTAGTAACAGATCCCTCACCTCACATAACAAGAGAGAGAAAGTGAAAGAGACACAACGTGTGGTGGTGGCGTCAAAGGAAAAAAATAAATAAAGCAGTAGTGTCAAACATTCCAGCATTACTCGTTTTCTTTTAGACCATCCCCAATGGTTTCAACCCTTCAACACCATTCAACACCCACTTTTTCAATTCCCAACACTCCACATCATTTTCTCTCTCTTTATTCAACACTCATTCAACTTTTACTTCTCCAATAGTT
>Ga0228710_1009388_pt1 | contig 13602 bp, 8 predicted proteins | sample MedpolnodulmetaG_FD_177995 | JGI IMG/M metagenome (GOLD analysis project Ga0228710, IMG submission 177995) | Root nodule microbial communities from Medicago polymorpha collected in Santa Monica, California, United States - pink nodules | ecosystem: Host-associated > Plants > Roots > Nodule...
GAATAAGGTACTATTATGGTTAAAGCACGTTATGTAGGTCGCTGGCTCTCATTTTGTAAATATGCAAAATTTCATGGAGGTTATTTTTCATACAAAGACTAATTCAACGTTACACCACATTCTGGTTATCGTTTCTATATAAAGTCTAATTCATTGTCTAGATCAAGGTACACTTAGGGACCAAAGACTAACTCAATGTTACACCACATTCTTGTTGGGTATTGTTTCTATAAAGTCTAATTCATAGTCCATACACTTAGGGACCAATTGAAATGGGGGCACCCATGGGTTTGGGGTCCCTTCTCACGCCATAACACACTCTTAGCTATTGGTATTGCATATAATATTTAATATTTTTGTGATCAATATGTTTTAAAGTAGTATATTATTTATTTTAACACCGGTAACTACGAGTTTTCTTAGACATGTATTTATCATTCAATTATTTAATGTCATGTCATTTTTATATTTAATTATTTTAAATTAGAGTTAAATTTTGAATTAATTTGTCTATAGAGTACCGGTACCAAATAAAATCATGTGTATTTGTTTTGAAAAAAAGAAAATAACTTTAGTAATTAAATTTTACGTAAAACTTGCCATTAATTTTCTTTGATCCCCCATTTGAAAGATTTCCGGATCCTTCCTCGGTACACTATTTCGAACCGTAAAAACCTTATATCCATCGCATTTACTTACTTATTATCATAGTGTTTGCAAGTAAACCACTTCCCTCTATGGAGCTATCAATCAATTGTTATGGTCTTCAACTCCCAAACAACCTCTAAGTAGGAATGTTCGTGGTGTAGTTTGGATTGGTTTAGATGGCTATTCTAAAAAATCTAAGCCGGTCCGGTCTAAATATATGTGGTTTAATTTGAATTGATTTTTGTATATCCAAAATGCAAAATACATATTTTTTTATTTACTTTTTTTAAAGAATATTTTTTTTTTATTAATATTAATATTACACAAACACAAGAAAATAATAGTTTTGATGCAAAATATTTTAAAAATTAAAATTAGAGTATGAAAGTTATCAATTATTTCTGAAACATAAATTAATAATAATATAGATTAAATTAGTGCAATATATAAGATTAAAAACCAACAAGCAACATAATAATGCAATATATAATACTAGTAAAAGAATAAATAAATATTAATACTTACTTTTGTGATTCGGTTTGGTTTGGTTCAGTTTTGAAAAAGTGATCTGAAATCCAATCCGATCCTAGCAGTTTTTACAAAAACATCTAGATGCATCCAAAAGTATTCGGGTTTTTGCAGTTTTGGTTTTTTTTTTATATCATTTTGCAGTTTTATTTTAGATTGGTTTGGATTTGAACACTTCAACCTCCAAGTCACACATCTTAACTCCGCTAAGGATTGGTAGCATTGTCAATGGGAACCAAATTGAAGCCACCAGATCCCTTAGCTACATCGGGAGGACATATGTTTTAGTACACCATAAAGTCCAACATTGTGTGAGAATCAAGATTAAGGGTAATTTATAAACAATGTATGCACTCCTCTACCAAACGAAGCGTCTTTTATAAAATGCAAAACTATGACGGACTTTCACCCAAAGCTAAAAAAATCTGTTTACTCTTTTAGTCAAATTTCAAAATCCAATATACTCACCACAATGGCCTTTGAAGATGAGTTTTATGTGGTTACATTTTAATCACAAAGGTATAAGCTAAGGAACTACAAAAAATTGTCCCTAAAAATAGAACAATACAATTATGAGTTTAGGAAGGTCTTAAATTTGTAATTTAGCACTGATTTTGTTCTTTAGTTTTTGTTTTTTGTTTTTGTTATTTTATCTTTTTTTCAATTATTAATTTGTTAATGCTTAAAAATATAAAAATTGACTTCAATAAATGCACCAATACTTTTCTATCTGAGCAATGATAGGTAGACATCCCTAATGTGCACACCCCTTTATATCATTTTGGAAAATTTAAGTTAACCAAATATATGGTATGTGTGACCACAATTTTCAGCTTTTAAATGCTGAAAAAATAGTGGTCATGCAACTGAAAAAATGTGCACACGCATTTAGTTGTGTGACCACAATTTTCAGCTTTTAAATGCTAAAAAAATAGTGGTCATGCAACTGAAAAAATGTGGTCACACAGACCATATATTTGATTAACTGGAAATTTCCAGAGTAGTACAAAAGGGTGTACACTTAAAATAGGAATGTCCGATCAAATATATCTGATTGATCCTTAAAAAAAAAAAAATATCTGATTGAGTGTATGCTTAAAATATTTACATCCTCTATATAATGTTTGCTTGGTAACACATTCAATTTGTCAAAATCACAACGACTCGTTGTAATTTCAGCAAATTTACTATTATGCCTGCACATTATTATTAGATTAATGGTAATACACTCAGAAAGATGAAGATATGTTTAAGTTTTCAATTTTTTTTAATTGATGAAAATCCAACTCAACATCTCTACCTAGATAAATATACATATGACCATGTCAAAATTGAGGGACTTCAAAAATACAATAGGATATACAATGGTGACTCTAATTGCTTGTTTTAAAAGTGGGGACTAAAATCGTCAAATTGTGATATTTGCATTGAGGACCAAAACTATAATTAGGTTTAAATTGTAACCACATATATGAGCTGCAATAAATATTGGCTTGATCACGCAGGTAAGAGAAGGTGCGAAGGTAAAAATCTCCCAACACAACCATAGAAAACTTTATGTATTTGAACATACAATATTATATTAATACATACATACAGCCACATGACAAGTTATGAAAATGACCCTGTTTATAAATTTTCAAAAAAGAAAAAACATATATAGTTTTTTTAAGCAAGAAAAATATATTAGAATTTCTCCCCTCACAGCACACAGGTGCCTTTCTTCAAGTTGAAAGAGTACCACCAACCACATAGTCAAAGAAAACCAATCCATCAATTTTCCATAATCCTCCAATATGTACCATAAAGAGGACCAAAATATGGAGATAAGTGCTTACAATACTTCAAATAAATCAACGCACTTGAAGAAGTTGAACCATCAAAATAATAGCTATTTTCTTCATGAAGCTTCAACCATAGACATGATGCATACATCATCAAGCAATCATCAAACATCTTCAGATAATTCTAGTGAGACATGTCATCGTGATCAAGATGGTAAATGGTCCTCCAAACTTCTCAAAGAGTGTGCAATTGCAATATCTAATAGAGACTCATCAAAAATCCACCATCTTCTTTGGATGTTAAACGAGTTATCTTCACCTTATGGAGATATTGATCAAAAACTAGCTTCATATTTTTTACAAGCTCTATTTTCCAAGGCAACACAATCTGGTCACAAGTGTTACAAAACACTATCCTCAATCGCTTACAAAAACCACTCTTTTGATTCAGCAAGAAAGTTAATACTCAAGTTTCAAGAGGTAAGTCCATGGACAACTTTTGGACATGTGGCATCAAATGGTGCTATTTTAGAAGCTTTAGAAGGAGAGAAAAAACTTCACATAATTGATATTAGCAACACACTTTGTACTCAATGGCCTACTCTTCTAGAAGCTTTGGCAACAAGAAATGATGAAACTCCTCACCTTAAGCTCACAATTGTTGTCACAAATAATAGTTCTAGTGTTGTTGTTATGAAGGAAGTTGGTCAAAGAATGGAGAAATTTGCTAGGCTTATGGGAGTACCTTTTGAGTTGAATGTTATTAGTGATTTGAAACATATACGAGAATTAACAAAAGAGAGGTTAGGAATTCAAGAAGGTGAAGCAATAGCTTTGAATTGTGTTGGAGCATTGAGAAGAGTTGAAGTTGAAGAAAGAGAAAGTGTGGTTCAATTTTTCAAATCACTTAGTCCTAGAGTTGTGACATTTGTTGAGGAAGAAGGTGATTTTTGTAGTGATGATTTTGTTAAAGGTTTTGAAGAGTGTCTTAAGTTTTATAGAATTTATTTTGAGATGTTAGAGGAGAGTTTTCCACCAACAAGTAATGAGAGGTTAATGTTGGAAAGGGAGTGTTCAAGAAGCATAGTTAGGGTTTTGGCTTGTGATCATGAATTTGATGATGATGAAGATGATGTTGGTGATTATTGTGAGAAAAGAGAGAGAGGAAAACAATGGTTTGAAAGGCTTAGGAATGAATTTTCACCTTGTGGATTTAGTGATGATGTTGTGGATGACGTCAAAGCATTGCTTAAGAGGTATCAAGCTGGTTGGTCACTTGTTGTGCCTCAAGGAGATGATCATATTTCAGGAATGTACCTCACATGGAAGGAGGAGCCAGTTGTTTGGGCATCAACATGGAAACCCTAGATTGATCTTTGTAAATTGAATATTTATGTATGATGTATCTATATATATTATCATTATGTTTAGTTGCTATGTATCAATCTATGGCTAATCAATATTCTTATACACAACTATAATATAAGAGTGTGATTATATATTAAGGATTCTTGGCCTGCTTTGTGTGGATATAGATAGCAATTAGGATTGGATATAATGGATTTTTCTTTTAACTTTCTCTTTTGATTTTGTATATTTTGTAATCTTTCTCCTGTCTAACTCCTTTAAAAGAGCATGGCATGGGAGTTTGTGTTGATAGAGCTCTCTAAATGCACTTCTTGTTATAATTTTGCAATAATAAGTTCAATATATTGTTCTTGTTTGAAGGTGTTTGCATTTGTGCTCTTTGTATGAATTCCATGGATGGTCATTGGTACCTTGTCAGATTTCATATAGATCATGATATATTCCTTATTATCCCTCCTTTTGGTACAAAGATTTCAATTCTTTATGATTGTTAAAATAATTTATATGAACATTTTTATGATGATATATTTCTTTCACACTCTTCAACATAATTGTGATCCTTTTAGTCTTCTTTACTAACACCATTTAAAACCTTACAAAAATGGAGAAGAGAGAATAATTATTATCAACACCATTTAAAACCTTCAAAATAATAGTCTGGAATAAAATTCATTATGTGGGATTATAAAAAATGTTCATTTAGTGGAAGATAATAAAAAAACATCAATTAGTGTGGGAAAAGATTGTCTTAAATTTTATTTTCTCATTATTAATAACGTACAATTTTTTACTCGATTAATAACATACTATGATACTGAAATGCATGTCATGTATTTCTATTTATCCGACAATCTTTTTTAAACAACTCATTTAGTAATTAGTAGTTAGATGGTATTGTTTTCTCCTTCATCTAGATTCGAATATGGGGCCTTCAATTCTTTCTTTTTTTTGTCAAGTAGACTGATGACTAGAATTCATATTTAAGGTGAATAAAAACGGTATTCAGGATTCAAACCGCAACCCTTAGATACTACAATGCATTGTCTCTACCTACTAAGTTATACTCACAGGGACGGCCACCAATTCATTTAACTCGTAGTTCATATAAATTTAGCTACCCATCCCTCTTTATATAGGAGATTGTCAAATATGTACCCGATTCAAATATGACTCTACTATTTGCATTAAACATTAATAAAATATTAATTTCATCCTCATTTTTTACTAATATAAAATTATTTTGCATTGAAAAATGGTAAATACACCCTTTGGACCTCTTTTAGAAGTCTAAATTAGATGTACCTTATATATACTTTTATTTATTTATTTACAAGTTATACTATTATTTGTTATTAATTCCTTCATACAATGTAACTTATAATTTAAATTTTACCAAATACCCACCAAAAAAATTACCAAATAAAAAAAATCGGCCGATTGGGTGGTTGATGAAGGAGTTAAAGAGTGGAGCAAGGAAATTGAGAGTCTCACAAGTCACAAACATTAATATATTAACATATACAAATGTTTGTCATTTCAAAAACAAAATTGATTTTCTTTTAAATAAAGCATAAATAAAATATTAAGGTTCAATCTTGAAAATTGTTTGAATTAGAGAAATAAGGTAGGGGTCATAGTTTGTTTTATAAGTGATGTGAACCATCTCTAATCTCTTAAGGATTTTTTTTTTTTCTTTTTACATTTTTTGGGGTTCCTTTATTTTCCATGTTTGCATCTCCTCAAACTATGATGTTGTGATTGAAGTGCATATGAGTCTATGCATTTCTTTGTACTCTAGTTTTGTTGCTGTTAAAAAAAAACTCATACACAAACAAAAATACAATAGTTTTAAGGGAAATCTTGTTCTCTTTGCTTTGTATACATTCTTTTAATTTGAGGCAGCTTTGTACCAAATAATAATTACATTAATAAATCTACCAAAAAAAAATTACATTAATAATCAAATGATTATGTATACTTGACATCATCGCATTACTTTATGTATATATCACTATCCCCGCATAGAAAATTAGCTTATAATTACCAAAAAGAACAAAACATGAAGATAAACTTAATTCTCAATTAAGATGGGATGTGAATTGTCCCAAGTAGTTAGTTTAGTTGGTGAAATATTAAATAAGTGTAGAGAGTTTATTGGTGAAAATTATACACACTAAATGTAGAGAAGAAAAAAAAATAGAGATTTGAACTCACATTTAGGTATATATCAAATATTTTTGTAACTTCTTGTCAAAAAAAAATATTTTTGTAACTTTTTATCATCTGAATTATATAAATTCTATCCAAAAGAGCTGGAGTTTAAATCCTAAAAACTAACATATTAACAACTTATTAATTATTATTTATCAACTAACATTTGGCAACACAAAAAAGGATTATAAATTATATAGATGTATGGCTAGCTAGGTGGTTCATTAATAATTTGCCTACTACACTATATATTTATAAGCCTCAAACTCCTAAGCTCTTTTTCTTTTCTTTTTTAAGGAAAACTCCTAACCTCATCTACTAACCCTCTCAGCAAGCCTTTTAATTATGGCTCCATGTGAATTTGGACTAAATTTTGTGGACTTGCTTAAACTGACAGTATTATAAGTATAGCTACTACCACCAATAATAGTAATAATAATAATACACACTTTTTTACAATACTAAATTCTAATAATAGGTAAATGTGCATCGCCGTATATGCATGGTAAGACACATAGAGACAGACAGCATAAACGTAATATATACATGTGTTTGCAATTGCATGTGAATGCATCCGAGAAAGAAGCTCGAAAGGGTTCATGAAGGAAGAATTGTAACTGTACATATAGTGATTCTATATATACCTTTTTCTTTAATGAAAAGGCACCTTGGTGGAAAGGGGGGAGACCTTAGTGGGAAACATGGAAACGTACATGATGTGCTATAATTTCAAAAGTTTAAATCAGCATCTACATCTATAATATTTTGCATGGGCCACGACATTGTTTTCCATCCTTTATCCTAATAACCATATTTAAAACATCGACAGATACTATGACTTTATTTGCGAGTTTGAAGGTGATCGTTTTGAAAAAAAGAATGAGCAAGTGAATGGAATAGAGGACATTGGGATAGAAGGGTTTTAGGGGATTCATTTTTCTTGATAATATAAAATCTTTTTCATTTTGGGGAGCTCAAAATTTGTATTGGAGAAAGGTTTTAGAGGATTTATATAAATATTTCAAATTTAATCTATATGTTGTTGTAATATTCTTAAAATTAAAAATTTATTAATCATAATCATCAAGTTAGCATTTTCTAAAAAAAAAACTTTTAAAAAATGTAAAAGATTTATCAATTTCCAACTATATTCTTTTAATAAGTTTATGACGTACCAAATATTTTTTTATCGGAAGAGATGTCTTCTTTTTTTTGTTGCAAAAGTCACTATTTTAGGAAATGGTCTTGCTAATCGGTCCTCCCGGGACACTGGTTAAGGAATCCTCAAATAAAAAGTTTCCCTTAAAAATGTAAGATTTTACTTTTGATGAAGTAATAATTACACTACTTTAATTTTTTTATAAAACCTTGTTTATTTTGGTTCCTTAACTAATGCCCCAGAAACAGTGGTTAACATTCTCCTTTAACAAAAATGGTGGATCTCCACTTTAAAACAATTAATTACTAATAACTTAAGTTGCCCTAGTTAATCAATTCCTGTTTACAATTGGGAAGTAGAATTGAAAAAAAGAAGAGGGGGGCCAATGGCCCATGATAGATCATTGTGGCAAGCAGTATGGCAACCGACTAAATGCTGTATGCGGCTTTGCTTTTGGTTCAGTTGATTTGATTGGCATATTTTACCATGCCTTGCTCTTTAGCTTTTAAAGGCCAACATTATATAGTGGCAAGCAACTTTTTAGATTTAGATTGGAGTTATGTTGGCTTCCTAGCTTTTAATTATGTGTTATACTTGCTTATCACATACTCTTGGTTTATCTCTTTTTCGTTCATATTGATATAAACATGCACAAAAATGCAAACATATGCATATTACGTACATGCCGACGAATGAATGCGTGTTTATGTGCTTCCCATGATGGGTTTTTTTGTGTTTGTGTTCTTGTTGAAATGTAGATATGTAATGTAATATCTTGAGAAGTTTCTTTCTAAACTTTTATTAATTGATTTATATATAATTTTAATTTATTTATTTCTACAAGATATATATAGTTTTAATTGTAATGCAAAACATATTTCTAAATCATATTCTTAAATGAAGAACAAATCTAAACATAATTTACTATTGAAAATTATCTTCTTCTTTTCCTTTTACCTTTCAGTTTTTTTGTTAAAAAAGGTATTTTTTACAATATTAACTACTTTTATTTATTAATAACATATTTACTTAATCAAACAATTTACACTTTTATAGGAATGGAGGAAGTATAATATGATGTTGTGAAGGGATATTTGTATAGTAGAAAGAAAGAGAGAAAGAAAAACGTTTTTCACCAGGGACGAGTTTCTTAACAAGTTACATAGGAATGTTTCAAGTTTCAACTCAAGTTACTTAACAAGTATGCTGGTATAGTATATTTTAAATAAGTTTTTTGTTGCTTAATATAATTATAATGAATTCTGATTTTAGTCTCTAAAAAATAAAATGAGACGTTTTCACACTTCTAAAATTTTCTGTTTTGTTTTTGGTCCCCCAGCAACAATAATTTTGACATTAACATTTTGTGAATGTAATATGATTATACGAGGGTTGAACATAATAACCATTTAGAACTTAGAAGATCCATTCTCTCAACAAAAAAAACTTAGAAGATCCATAATCATAAAATGATCATAAAGTTGACATTAATATTAGCATAAATTACTCATTAAGGCTCAAAAACAAAGTGAAAAAATTTGAGTGTAAAAACATCTCATTTTATTATTCAGAGGCTGAAGTCAAAATTAACTATATTTTTAAGGATATTGTTGAAAAAAAAACTATATTTTTAAGGATAAAAAACCTATTTACTCTTTTTTTTTTTTTTTGTAGAAGTCTATGGTAACATAAACTAAAAAGCGGCCAGCTAAATATGAAAGGATCTATGTCCCACATTGAGTTTATACATTAACTTTTTACACTTCTATAATTGCATTTTTTCTCTAGTTATGGGTCAACTTTTTTTTTTCCAAATAGTATAGTGGTTAGAAATTCACTCTTTAAGGTGAATAAGTGAAGTGTTCATGATTCGCACTTTGGCTCCTGAATATATTATGCAATGTATTTACCAACTGAGTTAAGCTCACGGGACGGATCACAGTTTTTTAAATTCTTAAAACTATATTATTTTTCTAATGAGCGTATTTTGTGAAAAATAAAATTAACATGAAAAGGTTGTGTGTTTTAATAAAAATGGATGGGTATGAAACATGAAAAGTAATTCCCAAAATGTAGCATCCCCAACACGGATCAATATGAGTGAAATGGGCCACTTTAGCTGTAAACCCAAAAGGAGGTTGGTAGAGAAATTTCCAATCTAGCATTTAGTGGAAATTGCTCTATGGACCCCTCAGTTTTTCTCAAAAGCCCCTTGATTTATCAAAACATAATTATCTATCACACAAAACCTACCAGAAGATAATATCTGATCGGCTTTTTTTAAATTTTTTTATCGACAAACATTTGTCCCATGCATTTTTTTTAATATTTATCAATGAAAGTGAGAAATGTATGAGTAAGTATTCCTAAAATAAAAATGTACGTAGACATAATTATGTAAAACTTAAAATAAACATGGAAATGTATTCTCAATATCATATTCCTATTCCTGAGAATAAGTTTGGATTCATGAAACGAACACACCCTTAATTAAGTTTTGTTCTTCAAACTTGTGAAGTAAGCGATGAGAATGTACATGTACTATGCCCAAGATCATTGTATGTCTCAACTGTGTCTGTGTTGTTTCTTTCATGATTTTGGCTGGTCTCAATTTGATGAGAAAGATCTACTGGGAAATTCATGCCATTGTCATCATACATATATAAGGTTCACCTTTCATGGGTTTTCACATTTAACATTTTCCTTGTTTCTTTATTATGCTTTTGGACCGAACTATATACACTAACACTGTGTTTGGTTGGAGAGAAATAAGAAGGAGAGAGTTAAAGAAGAGAGAAATAGAAGAGAGACACTGAATTTCTTTTGTTCGGTGAGCAGAGAAAAAGAGAAGAGAGAAGACTGCAGCATGGGCCCCACTCAAAATCTCTTTCTTCTCTCAACAGCAAAGAAAGTGGAGAGAAACACACTGGTCATTTTTTTTATCCCTTTTTTGCCCTTTTCTTTTTGGTTTTCGCGGCAAACTCTCCCGCGCTTCCTCTCCTCCCACCTTTTTATTCTTTTGGGTCATTATCTTCCTCACTCATCCTCCAAGTTTGGTGATGGACCTGCAACTTCTCTTGATCTATCCTTCTTAGATCTCTACAGTACCACATCAAGACTAGATCTGGAAACTACAAATCATAGGTATGGATGTATTAAATCAATCTTTTTAATGTGTTTTTCTCTGTTCAATATAGATGAATCTACCAATAAATGTTGTTGATCTTAAATAAAAGGGCATGCAGTACCATGGATGTAGTGTGTTTGTCAAATTTTTGAAATTTTTTTTATGATGTTTTTCTTTGTTAATATAGTCATTTGATTGAGATTATCCTTTGTAAATTGGGTTGAAATGCTTAGTTTATTGTCTCACATCATATGTTGAATGTTCAATTTTATGAATCAATTGAGTTAGAATGTTGGAGGGATTTCTTTGTGGTGTGTGTTATACCTAGTTTTGGGATAGGAACTATGTTGCCTCTGTTGCTGTTTTTTTTCTTTTTTTTTTCATGTTGTTAGCCACTTTTGGCATCTAGTTTTGGGATTTCTAGATAGTTTCAGCCTAAGGGGTTTGAAGGGGGGAGCAAGTTTTGGTTGTTATATGGTGTTTGATTATAGTTCAATGTATATGTCATTAATATGGCAGCAATTGTGTTTATAGCTTTGTTTTCAATGGGCTGCACCCCTGCCTTGTTTTGTCTCCATACTGTTTTTGGTTCCCTTTGCTATTTGATCATGTTTTGTGTTCATGAGGCCTTAATAAATCTATGTTGTTAAAAAAAAAAGTTTTGGGATTTCTATATATTAATCTTAGTAATTCTTTCATAATTTGAATTGTATTTACAATAAAAACTTAAGAGTATATATATGTCATTTCCTTTTTATTTACTATGTATTGGAACATTTATTCAATTGCTCATTTGTGCTACATGTGGGAAGCCTTTGAGAGTGTCATATTGTTGTGGAGGTAATGTCAAATCTAGATAGTGTTGAAGACGTATGCAATGATGAACGAATTGAAATAATAGATGAAGTGGACTTGGATGAAGATGAAATGATTGATGTTGGAATGTCTATTCAAATGCTAGTTTTAAATCATGCTAAAAAAGAGATGGAAAGAGGCAACATATTGGTTCTGTTGTCTTATTGTGTCATGTTGTCCATGCATTGTATTTGAATCAAATCTTATCAACATGTATGCATAGTCGAGTCACCTATTCTCCACAAAGTGAGCATAGACGTCGTGAGTTAATGAGTTATCTAGTGCACACAGATAAGTGTCGGGATATCATACGAATGGGGCCTGAAGCATTCATGCAGCTGTGTCTAAAACTAAGAGGTACGGGTATAGTAAAGGATACTATAAAGTCTACTGTAGAAGAGCAAGTGGCAAAATTCTTGCATATTGTAGGACATAATGTTAAAAATCGTACTGTATCTTTCTTCTTTTATCGTTCGGGAGAGACTGTTAGTCGTCACTTTCACACTGTGTTGCATGCCATACTTGCATTAGGGGAAGAATTTATAGTCCAATCATCAGGTACCGATGTCTCACCACAAATACTAAACAATAGCAGATTTTATCCATTTTATAAGGTACCATTATTTTTTTTTTAAGGCATCTTCATTTTTTATTTAGTCATAATTATTTTCAACCTTTAAGTATATCCCTTGTACAACTAACTAAATCATCTATGAAATAAGGATTGCATTGGAGCTATAGATGGCACACACATTCGAGTGAAGGTCCCAAGGGCAGAAGCCCCTCGTTTTCGTGGAAGAAAAGAGCACCCCACTCAAAATGTATTAGCTGCATGTAATTTCGACATGAAATTCACTTACGTGTTAGCCGGGTGGGAAGGAACAGCATCTGACTCTAGAATATTAAAAGATGCTTTAACTAAAGAAGACCCTTTAATAATTCCTGAAGGTTAGTGGAAAGGTTAATATAATATACTTTTATTAAAAAAATGCACATTGAACTTATTTCGACTAAACATTGAGTTATAATATATATTTTATAAAATTTTGTAGGAAAGTTTTATCTCGGGGATGCGGGATTTATGCTTAAACAAGGGTTACTAACTCCATATAGAGGAGTTCGTTATCACTTGAAAGAGTATTCCTCTCGTGGGCCACAAAATCCCCGAGAGTTATTCAACCTTCGACACTCTTCACTTCGAAACGTCATTGAGAGAACTTTTGGTGTGTTAAAAAAGAGATTTCCAATTATAGCTAGTGGCACTGAACCACATTATTCATTTGAAGTAATGATAGACATAGTATTTGCTTGTTGTATACTTCATAACTTTTTAATGGGAGTGGACATTGATGAAGCACTAATTGCTGAGGTTGATCATGAACTGCTTCAAAATGACATAGATAGATCCCAAACACAACAACATGATGAAGACTACCGACTAGGATCGCTTCTTAGGGAAGCTATTACAACTGAAATGTGGAACCTGTATGGAGCTTCATGTAGTTGTGTCATGAGATAATGTAGTTTATTGGTTAATGTTAATGTAGATTATAATTATGTTTTCTGTTATTTTAGTTCTAATGTTTTATTTGTTGTCATGTACTTGTTTCAATTGATAAATATTTGGATTATAATCTTGTTTCATTTGTCATGTACTTGTTTCTGTTAATTAATGTGATATGCATTGTGGTATCTTGTTTCTGTTGAAACTAAATGCATTTATAGGTTGAAAAATGGCAAAGGATAAAGGTCAAAGTGTAGAACCTAAACAAGCTACTAAGGACGTCTTAAGGTGGACTGATGATATGGATCAAATATTATTGAATGCTTTGATGGAAGAGGTCCATAAAGGGAATAGGCATGATGGTTCATTTTCATCTGAAGCATACTTGAATGTCGTAGCTGTTTTACGGTCTAACATT
>Ga0228710_1009391_pt1 | contig 13597 bp, 11 predicted proteins | sample MedpolnodulmetaG_FD_177995 | JGI IMG/M metagenome (GOLD analysis project Ga0228710, IMG submission 177995) | Root nodule microbial communities from Medicago polymorpha collected in Santa Monica, California, United States - pink nodules | ecosystem: Host-associated > Plants > Roots > Nodule...
TATATATATGCAATCATCAACAAATTCAACGTCACTCAACATATATGTATTCCCCAACAATTACACAATCAATCAACATATATGTAGACACCAACATTGAATTCATTATATAATTCGATAACAACATACGATTTCTCACATTCTAAGTAAAGGAGAAAATACAACAGATTATGGTAAACATCATATTCAACACCTAACAATCATTCACATATCTTCATATAATAACATCAAACTATCCACAAAAGATTTGCTAAGTATTTGGTCTTAAAGATTATTTTCGACAAAGTTCGTATATCGTTTCACAGCTTAAAACAATTATGGAATTGAGTCAAAAATAGGCAAATAAACTCTAATGCCTCAACTATGTATACCCTTAGATTACATATAAGTGAAGTTGAGTGTACATGTGTGTTTCACCGGTCAATTACGACGAAATCATAAAAATCACAATGTTCGTCTCTCTTTATCATTTTGCAAAACCAATTCATTATCAAAAGAAAACTAAGCTTGATTCAACAAGACATAGGTTAAATACTCTCAAACACCTTAATTAAAATCCTAATACTCAAGTTTTGAATTTTGGAAACAAACCATAAGTTTTGGGTTGACTTAGAACGGTTGTGCTGAATTTTCGTAAAATTCTTCTACTTGGAGTTTTTCTATCATAACTCAAAATCCAGAAATTATTTTCAAGTCAAACCAAAGCCATTGGAAATCTAATAAAATTATCTAAAACTTTTATGTTTACACCAAAAGTCAATTCAAAACACAAATGGGTGAAAAAGCACAAAAAATGCAAAAACCGAAGTCCTGACAACACGCACGGCCGTGCCAAAAAAGGGAGAGTGTACACACGGCCCGTGCCATGCACACACACGGCCGTGCTCGTCTGACAACACAGTTTTTTCCCGTTTTTCTGTTTTCACCATTTCGCATAAAATTCAAACTGTTAATCGGATTTTGATGCCGTTTTCGCCTACATGCTCCTGACACTTAACTCTATCATAATCTACAGAAAAAGCTCAAGTTCCAACCATCCAAAAATCATTTTTCCAAAACCTCACATAATCACTTACTTGCAAAAACGCTTAAACACCGACATTTCACACTAAAAACCCGTTTTCTCTCAAACGACTTGACTAACTCAATCACAACATGAAAACAGAAATTCTACTAACTCCATTTCATTCAACAATGTCAAAAACTCAGTCTACAACCTCATGTATCAAAAGTTCATTTTGGTCCTTCACATGAACAACTTAACATAAACTTCCTCAATTCAAACAACAACTTCACAAAATGGAATACCCATGGTACAAATCAACAACAACAACATATCTCATTCAACAACAACTTCATTTAAACATGAATTCATCACAAATCAACAACAAAAACACTAATTTATACCAATTTGAGCAAAATCAACAAAGTACCCATATCCATACAACTTAAGCATGTAAATTCAACATCAACAACTTAATTATCATCAAATTCACATACCCAAAGATAACACCAAAATAAGAGCACGAATTTCACCAATTAAATTCACAGTAATCACTTTTCACAAATAAGCACTTATGAAACTAAGTAGAAAAAAGATTATAACTTAAACATGAATTCACATGTACGAAACTAGCCGTTTTTCTTGATGCAAAAATAGATGTTATGAAATGGTCCACTATTATATGTCTTTTAGGGTGTGTTTGGTTTAGAAGAGAAGTTGTGAAGAGAGAAGTATGTAAGTGAGAGTATGAGAAGAGAGAAAAAGGTGAGAAATAGAGTAGATTTGATGGGTTGTTTGATATATGAGAAAGATTAAACAAATAGAAAAGAGAGAAGTGTTGATAATAACAAAAAATACAAAAATACCCCTGAGATAAAAAAATCCCACATTAAAATGATTTAATTAATTCAATTACTTTATTTAATTATGAGCAGGTTAAATAATTGAAATGATTTAACTAATTATTATATTTTACTTGTAAATTAATTAATTGTTAATTAAAATAATTTTGTTATTTTATTATTAATTGATTTAAGTAGTTGAATATTTTAATTTTATTAGACCAACTCAACAACTACCCCATTCCTACCTTTTAAAAAAAAATTTCCCCTTTCCTAAAAAAAAGAAACCACGAGTAAAACATTTAAAATCATCTCTAGTTTTAATTTCTGACTCACACCAGACAACAACCCATTTGGTTGTTCCACTTCATCATCTCCATTTACATATTAATTGAAAAACCCTCCTGCATAATTTAGACTTAGCTTTTGTCAAAAGGAAAAAGAGAAAAATAATCTTCTCATGTTCATCTTATAAAATGCAGTTTGTGATTTTTGTTTCTAGAAAGAAAGAAAAAGTTCAATATTGCCAATTACATCACCTTCATGGCAATACCTTTCTCCATATACACAGATCCACCTTTAGATTGGAACAGCTAAGTTTAAATGTGATAAAAAGAAAAACTAGGTAGAAGATAAGGGCATAATGAGAATAACATAAAAAACTTGCTTCTCTTCCCTCTTTCTTCGCACATGTGAGAGAAGAAGAAAAAATGTGGGACCCACAAGCTTTTTATCTGTCGCACCAGTTTCTCTTCTGCACCAAACGAGAGAAAGTGTACTCTTCTCCTCTTATTCTCTCTACTCTATTTTTCTCTTTCCTATTTCATGCCTACCAAACAAACCATTAAGAATGAAAGTCAAACAATTGCGAACGGTAACAAAATATGATTGATTAAATGCATGCTCAAAATGATCATAGGTATAAATGGTTGATTGTGGCTTTAAAGAGAGAAACACGCAGCAGCATGAACAAAGTTCAAAGGATTATGCCAAAGTATTATTTAAGCCAAAATTCATGAAATGATATCCATAAGAAAAACATGGATTGATAAATTAAGAATAGCTGTCATGCAAAAACATGTAAAAAATAATTATGCAATTTATAAAATCAATTATGTACTTTTTCATGCAAAAAATAATTTTAAGCTAAAACAAATGTTGATGAAAATAATTGTGAGTGTGTGATTTATTTTCATGAGAGAAGAAGAAAAAAACGTGGGACCCATAGGCTTTTTATTTGTCGCACCAGTTTCTCTTCTGCACCAAACGAGAGAAAGTGTACACTTCTCCCCTTATTCTCTCTACTCTATTTCTCTCTTTTCTATTTCATGCCTACCAAACAGACCATTAGAAAGAAAAAAAAGGTTTTGCCACTCAGAAAGGAAGATTTCTACACATAAGGACGCACTTGACATTTAAGAACCATATGACACTTAAGAACCATATGACACAAAGAGGCAATAATTGTTAGGTGCTTTAACATGTTCTAGGTTAAAACTAACATTATATTAGCATCATCACAATAACCTAGCTAATAAACCTCACTAAAATCTGTTGCGTAGAACTCTACGGAGGTATCTTAATCTTACGTTTTTGGGCCCTCCACCGAAAATAGTCACCACCGCCGCCGGAAAATCTTTTGCCGAAGTCGTATCAAACACCTGTGATCTCCAGCTTAACCAACTTCCTTCTAGACTTTTCATCGGTGAATCCGTTTATGTAAAGATCTCATAAGAGGCTTATGAGGTAGGCCTTGATCTTTGCAACCGCAGTTTACACGGACACCTCTGTTTTCAGAAGGGGGAGAAATCTTTTACAACGAAGGCACTAAAGCTCAAGTTCACTAGCCTTTGGTCTAATCTTAAACTCTGGTCTGTGGTTCTCTTGGAAAAGGTTTTTTTGAGTTCAAATTTAGGTATATTGAAGATATGAGAAAAGTGTGGTCCATTAGTGTCATGAATCTGAAACCTGGAATACTTCACTTTTATTGCTAGAAAAAGAATTTCTCTCCTTCAAATCAAGTACATACTCTTGCCAAAATCTAGGTGTGATCGGTGAACCTTCCACAAGAGCATATTGGATAAATCTTACATTGTTCGAAATTGCTTCAGGTATTGGGACTACCTTAACTATAGATGATGCTACTCAATCACGATTGTTTGGTCTGTATGTGCGTGTTCTTGTTGATGTTGATGTGTCTAAGAAGCTATATAATGCAATTTTGGTTGAAAGATAGGGCCATTCCTTCCTAGTGGAGGTGATTTATGAGAAGCAACCACTATTTTGCTCACATTGTAGGCTAATGGGGCATAATCTCCAACAATGTAGAAAGTTAGGGGCTAATTTGGTTCAGATACCTTTAGAGGAAACCAACAAAACACTCACTAGCCAACCTGTTCCAAAACAACAACCACCAAAGTCTACTCTTCAACCACAAAATTATGAGAATTGAATAGGAGAAACATCAGGTCATGTAACCAACTCCAATCACATAACTGCTAATATCCATAAGAACAAGGATATATAGTTGCACTCATTTGATTTAACCAATATTCAAGTTAGGCCAAGCAATGATACTACTGTTGTACTTCAACAGAATAGTCAAAAAAGAAACCCGGAAGAGCCTCATATTGTAGCTAGAAACTCTTTTGAGGCTCTGAATGATGATGTTTCAGTTAATGAGTAGGTCTTGGTAAAAGATAGAGACAACATAATTCTCACATCTGATTTGATCATATCAATCAATGGAGAACACTATGTTGTTCGAATGGTGCCTACTTGTTGAGCTATACCTAATAAGGTTGTTCAAGGCCATCAGAGTGAAGGGCCCTCTGACAACATTATTCAGGTAAATGAGAAACAGGTAAGGTTGAGTCATGGGAGGCTGTCATTCCCCAAGGACACCCTACAAACCACTGGACAGATTGACACAGCTGGGAGGCGGTCATTCCCTAATGTATATTTTGTCTCTTTTAACAAGATTGTGGGTCCAAAGTCTTTATAGAAGTGAGCTCAAACCCTGTTGCTTACTCCTTTGGCTATATGGGTCACACTACGGGTGGAAAATCTCAGCCATGATAAGAGTCTTGAGGTATCAGCGTGAAGGTGAAAAAAACACAAGAAGGAGGGGTTGAATTGTGTCGGCTTTTTCAAACTTTTTATAAATGTTTCACAAGTCAAGCATTGAATGAGTTCAGAGTCTGAGTGCAGCGGATAAAACAAACACAAGAGATTATACTGGTTCCTCCTACAATTATACTGAGAGAGAGAGAGAGAGAGAGAGAGAGAGAGAGTAATTATACTAGTTCCTCCTACAATTCAGGAGTAATCCAGTCCCCTTGCACTTCCAAGGGATTTCACTATAATCACAACTGATTACAAATGCTCAAAGACGCAACAAAGAGATTTCCAATCACAAGCAAGAGACTTTCAATGCTCAATCACAACTGAAAGAGAATTCTAAGCGTTTACAAATAAAATATTTCTTTTACACTTGATATACAATGAGAGGTTTAAGCAATTACAAACAGAACAAACTCTATGAACTTAGAATGTCTGAGATATAAACTTAGTAATAAATTCTTAAGTATTCTAATGTGCTTTCTGAATTTCTGTTTCTAAAGTCCTTCTGATCTTTAGAGTTTCAATCCTTTGTATCCCTTAACTTGCAATTCTGATCTAACTGATCTGCAATCTCAAGTACACTTGATTTCCATTTTGTTCTTCAAAAACTTTGGTCTTGAATTCTAAGATAAGAACCGTTATTGAACACCTATTATGAACTTCTTGAAGTGCTTCCGATCTTCATATCTAAAATCTGAAGTGCTTCTGAAGTCTAACTTAACGTTTCTTTTTATTGATTTTTTTTATGTTGTTATAACTACCTTTTGAGATTTTTTATATTTGATCTACCTTCATGTCTTTTACGTTTAAAAAGTATTGGTGATCCCATTTTTTTAAAAGATTTTAGCAAAGGAAACTTACTTAGGTTTTATGAAAAGATAATTTTGAACAAATTGCTCAAGTTTGGGGTTTTTTTAAGTTTTTTTTTAAATAAAAATAAAAAACACACTCTCACCGTTAAAAACATTTGTGATTTACCTTTTTCTATCATGAAAGGGTAAGAAAATATATCTTATATTTGAAAAGTTTTTTATGTCTTTTATACTAAGTGTTTAAAAGGGGCAAATACAACACTTCAGTTTATTTAAGAGACATTTTGTAATGATTTTAATTTAGAAAGTTAAATTTTTCAAAATTCTATAAATGGTAGAAAATATTTACTTGGTGTAAAAAAAGCTTGAGCTTTCTACATTATAAAGTGATAAAATTCTTTTTAATTTCTTACGTGCAAAGGAGTGAATATTTATCTAAAATTATGAAGTTTACTTATGTTATGATCCTCTTTCTTTCTCTATTTCTTGTTCAATTTCTTACGTGCAAAGGATGTATGCCACTTTTCATTCTTTTAAATTTGTCTTCTTTAATTTTTACACAACATTTTATCACTTTTAATTCATAATAACAATCCTATGTTCTATTTTTTAATTACAGTAACCGTTCCATGTGAAAATCCCACTACTTGTCCAGAACATTTCTGTACGCCTCCAATGATTACGCGGTGTATTAATTTCATATGTCTATGTGATGGTCCTGAATATGCCGAACCGGAATATGATGGTCCTGTACCCGAATATGATCACAAGGGTGATTTTGTAAGTGTGAAACCTAAAATTATAAATGAAAATATGATGATAAGAGACAGGCACATGATCAAAGAAATAGAGGTATAAAGTCCATTATGGAGTGTTCGAGAGAAGTAGCCAGCATATGATATAGACCCACACCCTTATATATGATTACAAGAACTAGGAAATATTATTTATAATAATAATAAAGTATAAAATAATATGTAATTTAATAATTGTGTTGAACCCATTTGTTGGAATTATTTTGTTAATTTTCTTCCTTATCAAATATCACATACCATGCAAGTATGGCTATGTACTCTTTAACGATGGTAATGAAATAAAATAAAGCAATAAACAATATTATTCAGAGTCTTTGCTTCTATCCTAATTTCAGTGTACACCTTATATGTTGTTATCAATTATTACTGAAAAATATAATTTTATGATTATTTTAGATGATTGTAGGATACAATGGAATACTTACGAAATTTCAGTTGAATATAGTATTATCAAAATTAATTAAAATTTTCGCGTTTGATTATCATTTGTTTATGGCTAAATCCCTTTTATTGCTTAAAAATTGTTTTATAGTTGTTTTACTTCTAGTTTTTGTTTCGTTGGTGGTTCATGCTGTAATGTAACTTTGTAATCTTTCCCAAGTTTTACCAGGCACTTATTGTGAAGGGTGGACTTGTTTGGCTTTGGTAATATATTTTATTTTAGTTTCTTAAAAAAAATATCAATTAATTAACACACTTAATTGAAGGTGATGAAAAACACAAGGATATGGGATGGGGTAATTGAGTTGACCCTTTAAAACTTTTTCTTAGGTACCTTATAAAAATGTTTTTCTTCTTTTCAATAAATCATTTCATTGAATATAAGATTTAGAAAAAGCAAAAGGAGAATCAACTATAAGTAAAGACATAAAGGAAAAGAATGCACATAGATGTTCTTATATTAGTTAGCAACAAATATAAGAATTTAATTCACTATAAACCAAGTATATTCTTAAATCTTTCCCTGCCAGCTTCAGGAGTATTTTTTTTCCTCTGATTCTCATGGCTATACATTAGAGTTCATCTTGTCATATCAACAACATCTAACAACCACCTTGTTGACAAACAAAGTGTGTATCTATCTCTTCAGAAATTTCAGTAAAAATAAAGTTTGTTGCCACTGCTGAGCTGATTTATGATGATCTCTTTAGATTTTTGACGAGCTCTGCTAGGGTTTGCTTCTGATCACCACCTTATCAGCCATCGTTCCCACTTCTGCTGTCGGTTTGTACCATCACTACCGTGAGCCCTGCCATGGCTTTCGATTGGCAAACTGAATTGGCATCTACGGTGAAACCCCCCACCATCGCGGTTGAACCAGCGCACCATATTCCATCACCAAAGACAAAATTATTCGCGCAGGCCCTTGTTTCTGCGACTGTGACAGATAATTCAGTACTACTGCCGTCTCCGATTATCCGTGGCGAAACTCTATGCATTCAGATTTCTCAGGAGAAATACGCAAGGGGAGTTGAGGTATGCAAGCGTAACCTCCGAGGCAGACTCATACTGAGTAAAGGCGACAAACCCTATGGTTCGAGGGAAGTTCTGACAAAGCTACAACAACACTGGACGAATATTAGGCCATGGAAGATGACACCTTTGGGTGAGGGCTATATTGAATTTGCTTTTGCTTCATATGAGGATTTACGATCAATCTGGGCCAAGGGAACCTTGAATCTTAAACCGGGTTTGCTTCGGCTTTTTGAATGGTCAAAGGACTTTAGTGCACGCACGCAACGTCAAACTCATGCTCATGTTTGGATTAGGTTACACGAGCTCCCCCAGGAATATTGGATGGATCGTACCCTAAAGGAGATTGCAAGTGCAATTGGAACCCTACTGCTTGTTGATTCTGCCACAAAAAATCGCGTCTTCGGACACTATGCGCGCATTTTGGTGGATATGGACCTGTCAAAACATATTTTTAATGAGTTAATGATTGAGAGGGAAGGCTATTCTCTTGCCATTAAAATTACATATGAACGTTTGCCTTCGTTCTGCACTCACTGTCGAAACATTGGACACCACACTACTAGTTGTCGGTGGCTGCAACCGGCTAAGACTAAGGATACTCATGTGACTGATAAACATAAAAAGAGCATAGTATCATAGAAGCAGCAGGTTTTGAACTGGAAGCCCAAGGACAATCTCGACAGTATTGGCTCATCAAGAGCTTTCCAGGCTCTGGAGGTCAATAACACTGCAATTGATTGTACAACGCCGCAAGCGGATGCTATTCCATCACAATTAGAGCTGGAAGCCACAACCAGACAGGAGGACGAAGTTACTGATGCTTCCATCCCGGTTTCTCAAGTCGAATTGCAGACAGATGCATAGATGGACAAAGAGCCTGAGGCCTTGACATTCACTTACGAAAATGTTGACACTGACATTCAGCTAGAAAAACTGCCTTCCACATCTGTTCATGTTCTTGAGGAAATATCTTATGCAGAAGATGCAATACAACAGGAGAATGCAAGCGCTGGCACTGCTGCTTTACATCAGCAGACATCTTTTGATGTTATGGCATTGGAACATGCAGCAGATGTGCAACCCAAAACGATTGAGATAGAAAGCACCTCACGTGATGAACTAAATGAAATTAATGCTATTCCTGTGCGTTATGTTTCCATTCAACACCAGGAAGTCCATGTTTCGAAAAATGTACAAAGTGACTTGGATTTATGGGCTCGCATTCGTGAGTATGACCAACGGATGGCAGAAGAAGGCTTCACGCAAGTTTTATCCAAAAAGCAGCAGCAAGCAATGAAAAAAAAAGTTTTAGGAAAAGTTTCGTACAACACCCGTGCAAAGGGTACACAGCCTCCATCTCAATGAATCTCCTTTATTGGAACTTCCAAGGTATAGGTAATTTTGAATCTAAAATTGCCTTGAGAAATTTATTTTTGTCACATAAACTGTTAATTATGTTTATTGCGGAGCCGAAGATTTCTTCCGAAGATTTCTTTTGATCATGTCCCTTCTTGGTATTGGAATAGTATTGGCGTGTCGAAATACTGTCTGAATGTTAGAGAAAATCTGCTGCCAAATTTATGGGCTCTTTGGGGCAATGATGTTTCTTCAACTATTTTATTTGTGTATGATCAATGTATAGCTTTAGAAATTTCTTGTCATTAGTCAACTGTTTATATTGCCGCGGTTTATGCTAGTACATATTATTTGAAGCGTCGTGCACTTTGGGCTGACTTAACTCATCTGCAAGGGTGTTTTCACCGTCCTTGGTTATTTATTGGTGATTTTAATGTGGTTTTGGTGCTCATGAGAAGCGTGGTCGTAGGCCTCCTCCATCTTTACTGTGTCTGGATTTTTTGAGTTGGTCTAATGCAAATTTGTTAAATCATCTTCCTACTTTGGGTGCTTTATATACGTGGACTAATGGCAGGTTCAGCTCGGAAAATATAGCTCTCCATCTTTATAGGGCTATTTGTAATGAGGAGTGGATTAATTTTTGGCGCAGCACTTCTTGTTCCGCTCTTGTGAAACATCAATCAGACCATCATCCGCTTCTCTTATCGGTTGATTTTTCTGGTGTGAATCGTGGGAGCTCTTTCAAAAATTTTAAAACTTGGACTTCTCATGAAGACTGTCGGAGGCTTGTAACGGAAACTTGGGAAAAAAATTTTAGGGGTCATGACATGACTCGGCTTCAGGCAAAGCTCATGCACATGAAACAAACCTTTAAGCATTAGAATAGGACGGTTTTTGGAGATGTTGAGAGGCAGGTTCGGTTGGCGGTGGATGAAGTTAACCGTATACAACAAATTATTGACACTGATAGTTTTTCCGATGAACACTATGTTCAGGAGCTAGAGGCTCAAATTGTTCTAACAAAGGCATTAAACCATCAAGAGGATATTTGGAAAGAGAAAGCTAGAGATCAGAGATTCATCCATGGTGATAGAAACATAGCTTATTTTCACCGCTTAGCAAAAATCCGAGCTCCAACAAATTCTATTACTTTTTTGCAAGATGGTGAGCGTGCTATCACCGAGCCTTCTGACATTGAGGTGCACGTAATTAATTATTTCCAATCCATTTGTACTGTTGCTAATGATTGTACTCCTAATGACTTGATTACGAAAACTATTCCTTCTTTGGTGTCTGATGATGAAAATCGCATGCTGCTGCGGATTCCTCAACGCGAGGAGATTAAGGATGCGGTGTTTGCTCTTAATGGGGATGGAGCCCCGGGTCTTAATGGGTTTGGTGGTCACTTTTACCAAATCTATTGGGACATAATTGGTGCTGATGTGGTTCAATCGGTTCAAGAGTTTTTCACTTCTTGTATACTTGCTAATAGTGTTAATAACAATCTCATTGTGCTCATTCCGAAGGTGCCTGGTCCGCGAGTAATGGGCGACTATCGTCCTATTACTCTGGCTATTTTTCAGTTCAAAGTTATCACTAAAATTCTTGCAGGCAAGTTGGCAATTATTACTATGAGGATTATATCTATTGAGCAATGTGGGTTCATCCATGATCGTAAAATATCTAAATGTGTGATTCTTGCATCTGAAGCTATTAATTTACTTGATAAGCGTCAGTATGGTGGTAATATAGCTCTGAAGGTTGATATTGCTAAGGCTTTCGACACATTGGACTGGAATTTTTTGCTTGAGGTCCTTAGAAAGTTTGGGTTTGATGAAATATTTGTGACTTAGATCTTGTTGATTTTGCAATCAGCTCGGCTCTCCGTGCTTGTGAATGGCAAGGCAGTGGGTTTTTTCTCTTTTTCTCGTGGTGTTAGGCAAGGGGATCCAATGTCTCCGTTTCTTTTCTGTCTTGCGGAGGAGGTGCTCAATCGAGCTTTATCCATGGCAGCTGCTGCAAGCCGTATTACCCTTATGACTTATTGCCGTGGGTTTCATTTCCCACTCACATTTTGTACGTTGATGATGTTATGATTTTTTATATAGGAACAAAGCGTAATATCCGAGGACTTCTAAGTATTTTTCAGAGATATTCAGAGGTTTCCGGACAAATTATTAATAATGCCAAAAGTCGCTTTTAAACAGGTGCTATGACTGCCACTCGTGTCCAGATGATTTCTGTTTTATTGGGGTTTACTGTGGGAACAGTTCCATTTATTTATCTGGGGTGCCCTATCTTTCAAGGAAATCCGAAGGTTGCTCACTTTCAAATGATTACAGACAGGATTAAAGCGAAGCTCGCAACTTGGAAGGGTTCTCTTCTTTCAGTCATGGGCCGTGTTCAGCTTGTTAAATCTATTATTCACGGAATGTTAGTTTATTCTTTCCATGTCTATATGTTTCCGAGACGGCTGCTCCGAATGTTGGATACTTGGATAAAAAATTGCATTTGGAGTGGAGATGTTCTGACTCGAAAAGTTTGCACGGTTTCTTGGAATTGTCTCAGTCGTCCGTGGACAGAGGGGGGTTTGGACCTAAAGCCAACCCGCTTGATTAATGATTCTCTAATTTTGAAGCTAGCTTGGAACCTTCTAGCTACAGATTCTCAATGGGCAGCCCTTCTCAAGCAAAGTTTTATCTCGAATGGTAAACTTGTTGATCATTACTTTAAGTCCTTTGTTTGGGCAGGTATCAAAATTCATATTGGTGCTGTAATTTCTAACTCTCTATGGATTGTGGGAACCGGTGAAAATATTTCTATTTAGAACAACAACTGGCTGGGTACTTCTATTGTTGGTTTATTTGATATTGATCCTTATTTTCATGTTGGCTTCAAAGGAAAAGTGTCGGAAATTATTGTTGATGGTGGCTGGAATTTGCCCCCGACACTTTTGGTGAATGAGGTGACTACCAGACTGCCCTCAATTCCGCGTGTACCTCTTCCAGATACTCTTGTTTGGGCTCATTCTACAGACGATACATTGTCTTAAAAAAATGCGTTTGCATTCCTCAAGCCGCCAGCTACTCATATGCCTTGGGCGGATTTAATTTGGATGGGGTGCATTCCTCCTTCTCATTCATTTACATTTTGGCGTTTGATGCATATAAAGATGCCTACTGATGAGAATCTTCGGACTCGGGGTTGTATTATAGTTTCGGCTTGTTGCTTTTGCTTGAATACTGATGAAACTTCAGATCCTTTATTTCTTCGGTGCCCGTTTGCAATGGAACTTTGGACTTGGCTTGGTGGAAAGCTCAACTGCGTGATAGATTGTGCCTCAACGCTCTCTCTTCTTTCTTGCATTCCTACTCGGTGTTCTTCTCAGATTGCAGACATTTACGTTGCCGCAGTCATTCATACGGTTCACACTATTTGGCTATCGCGCAACACTATCCGATTTTCTTCGAATGCAGCTACTGTTCACTCCGCAAAGGTAAGAATTCACTCCTTGGTGGCCATTTCGGGTAAAGCTTCGATGGGGAAATGCTTGCACACTGATTCTGCTTTACTTGATTCTTTCGCGGTGCTTGCACACTACCGTACCGTGAAAGAAATCATTCCTGTGATATGGAAGGCTCCCACCTCTCCTTGGTTGAAGGTCAACATTGATGGTTCCGTGCTTGATGGTCATGCGGCCTGCAGGGGCCTTTTTAGGGACTTCCGTGGGACATTTCTTGGTGCTTTTGTTTGTAACATTAGTTCTGCTTCCATGTTCCATTCTGAAGTTTTGGCTTTCATTCTAGCTATAGAGCATGTGGCCCACCATGGATGGCGAAATGTTTGGTTGGAAAGTGATTCAAATAGTGCTTTATTAATTTTTTGGAATCCCTCCTTAGTTCCTTTGTTGCTTCGGAACAGATGGCATAACGCATGTATCCTTGGTATTCAGATCATTTCGTCCCATATTTTTCGTGAAGGTAATTGTTGTGCTGACAGGTTAGCGAATATGGGACATGTTATTCTGAGTTCAATTTGGTTAGATATGTTGGAACAAGGGTGTTTCACAAGTCACCTATTGAGTTTTGACAATAACAAGGTATTAAAAATAATCAATTGGATATGCTAAACAATTTGTTCAAGTGTGCAGGATCCATAATCAAAGTACTA
>Ga0228710_1009394_pt1 | contig 13589 bp, 10 predicted proteins | sample MedpolnodulmetaG_FD_177995 | JGI IMG/M metagenome (GOLD analysis project Ga0228710, IMG submission 177995) | Root nodule microbial communities from Medicago polymorpha collected in Santa Monica, California, United States - pink nodules | ecosystem: Host-associated > Plants > Roots > Nodule...
GCTGTGCAAGAAGTATTACAATGGTGAGGAATGTCCTTATGGTGATAAGTGTAGCTTTCTTCATGAGGATCCTGCTAGGTTTAGGGATGATTCTTGGAAAATAAGAGAGTGTTCTGCAATAAGCGTTGGAAATATTGGTTCTCCAAAGTCTTTTGGGGATGGTTCTAACAATTTGGAAGGCATTAGGGCTATGAACAAGCCAGCAAGGAGCGCTTATTGGAAGACTAAGTTGTGTCAATGGCAGCACACAGGGAGCTGTCCCTTTGGGGAGACCTGTCACTTTGCTCATGGAGAAGAAGGTAATGTTAACTCATCTGTTTGTTAATTTCCATTCTCCCTATTTTGATTAATGGTTTTGATTTTAACTTTATCATATAATTCTACTGTTTTGCTTTTTGTGTTGTTATATGATGATAGTGTAGAAGGTTATTTTCTCTGATATATGATGTACAAATTATTGTGTTTGAATGTGCGCCACTTTCGTTGCTGTGTATGATATTTCCATGGTTGGTTTGACATAAACTTGTCCCTCCTATTTGTTGCGCCTTTGCCTTGTCTTCGCAGAAAGTGCCTTCCTATCGTAGTTAATCACATTAAATGAAAAATGATTTCACTCTTGTTTTTAGGCAAAGCAGGTTAATGGGCATTTGGTATTTTGATCATAATCAAGATATTCTTTCAGTTTAGAAGTAATGGAAAACTTGTTTGTACGATCAGTGGTTACTTTATCTTAGTGTTGTCAAATTCATGGCCGATTTTGTTCCAGCCACCATAGGCTGCAATGGCTATTATATCTGGCTTGTTTCCACCATAGGCTGCAATGCCATGTTTATCTACCAGATTTTTGGCTAGCTGCTGTAATCCACCGATTTTTTTCAAATGGGGAGTGGATATCCTGGGTCCGTTCCCTCTAGCACAAGGTCAGGTGAAGTTTTTGATTGTGGCAGTAGACTACTTCACAAAGTGGATTGGGTGGAGCCAGTAGCCACTATTACGGCAGATAGGGTCAGGAAGTTTTATTGGAAGAAGATTATTTGCAGGTTCGGTCTCCCCGCAGTTTTGGTTACTGACAATGGAACTCAATTCGCTAGCTCATCTGTGGCAAATTTCTGCAAGGAGTGGGGGATACAACTTAATTTTACCTCGGTCGAGCATCCGCAGTCAAATGGTCAAGTTGAGTCAGCAAACAAGGTGATCTTACAAGGTTTAAAGAAGAGACTGGAGGTAGCAAAAGGATTATGGGTAGAAGAGTTACCAATGGTCATGTGGTCATATCACACCACCCCACACTCATCCACGCAGGAAACTCCCTTCAGAATGGTGTATGGATTGGATGCTATGATCCCAATTGAAGTCATGGAGCCAAGTGCAAGAGTCCTTTTCGCACAGGCACAGTGAATGAAAGTAACCTACGGGACAACTTGGATTTCCAGGAAGAGGTCCGAGCACGAGCTCAGGTGAAGGAGGAAGCTTGTAAGAGAAGAGCATCACGGAGGTATGACTCAAAGGTGAGAAGGAGAAGTCTCAAGCAAGGGGACTTAGTGCTGAGGAAAAAGCCAGAAGTAGAGCAACCAGGGAAACTGCACCCACGCTGGGAAGGACCTTTCAGAGTGAAAGACGAGGTGGGAAAAGGAGCTTACCGATTGGAGCGTTTGGATGGCAAGAAGGTGCCACGCACTTGGAATGCAGCGAGTCTTTGTTATTACTTCAGCTAAGGGGAGCGAATCGAGGAAAACATCCAAGTCTTATGTTTGTTTTTATTATGGCTAGTCTAGTATGTTAAAAGTAGAGCTCTAATGAAGGCATTATGCCAATAGTTGTTGGATCCTTGTAATGTTCTTCTACCTTTTTTTTTTATTTTTATAATATTGAATCAAGGCCATTTTCCTGCAGGATACACTTAATCTATGTTATAGGGAGAGATCCGTTAGAGAATTTCCTTGACGTCTTAATAAGGGTAGCTGAGCAGAGCGACGCCTTCAAGACCCAAGCGAGTATCGGTACAGACTCGACCCTTGGGCAAAGCTACGTTATAGGGAGAGATCCGTTAGAGACTCTCCTTGACGTCTCAATAAGGGTGGTCGAGTAGAGCCACGCCTTCAAGACCTAAGCGAGTATCGGTACAGACCCGACCCTTGGGCAAAGCTACGTTATAGGGAGAGATCCATTAGAGACTCTCCTTGACGTCTCAATAAGGGTGGTCGAGTAGAGCCACGCCTTCAAGACCTAAGCGAGTATCGGTACAGACCTGACCCTTGGGCAAAGCTACGTTACAGGGAGAGATCCGTTAGAGATTCTCCTAAACGTCTCAATAAGGGTGGTCGAGTAGAGCCACGCCCGCAAGACTCGAGCGAGTATCGGTGTAGACTCGACCCTTGGACAATATTTACGTGGTAAGAAAAATGCGTAGCAAAAAAGAGCATGCAGAAGTACAAAACAATAACAAGAGATGCCGTAGTAATCCGAAAGTGAAATAGTACAACATATGCCCAAAAGTGACCAAATACAATGGCCGAAATGGCCTTACAGGAAAATGAAATAACATAGGTCCAAATACAACACAAATAGACTCCACGACGTCCCCACTAGTCTGGATGGGTCTCGTCAAGATCAAGGGTCGGAAACTTCTCACGGACTTGGTCAAGAGCTTCCTGAAAGCCATTATCATAATCAACTACTCCTTGGCTTGTCAATTCATTGATTTTCGCCTGCAGCTTGTTTCGCTCTTCCTGGGCGGAGACCAGAAGAGACTGAATTTCAGATTTCTCCTCCTCTAGAGCCTGATACTTCCCAATAGAGGTTTGCAGGTCTGACTCGGCCCTCTCTAACTTCCGGGTAGCACAGTTATAGAAATTTTCCAATTCTACGCACCGTTTCTCAAGTGGATCGACCTTGCTTCTCAATGATTGTAATTTTTTGACGTAATGATCATGCTGGCCACGACAAAGTTTCTCGGTGGAGTTAGCTAGAGCACTCGCCCAGAGAGAGTAAGATCTCATGGCTTGCAGAGACTCATGGATCCCAAGATGTTCCATCGTCGCTGTGTCTTCTGGGGTGGAGACTTGATTCAAAACCTTTTTAAAGGGAAAATCAACATCCCACAATGAGGGGTTCGCAGCTCCAGATTTGCAAACCGCTAGCTCGGAATGCCAAGTTCCAACATAAGAAGCCGGCTCCGAAGCCTCTGGCTCAACATGTCCCTCGACGACTTCGGGGGTCACAACCATAGAAGTATTTAGACGACGTCTTTTGGAGCTCGTCTTCGGGCGAGCGTTGGAAGACCCAATGTGCTCGTCCTGTCTAGGTTCGGAGTGAGCGACTCCCTGCACCACAGCTTGTTGAGCCCTAGCAGCACGACGCTCTTCCTGGGTGAATGGCGCCATCCCGGCTGATACTGCAAAAAAAAAAATGTAAAGTGTTAGTAAAATCATGATAACAATCGATGAAGAGACAAAACAAGTTTTATACATATATTAAAAGAGCGGGAAAAAAAATTAGAATGTCGAGGGAGGAATAATTACTCAACAAAGAACTCAGTTTCTGGTGATCATGCTCATTTTCAAGCAGTTCTGATGCATGGACAGACGTAGCCTGACGCAACAACAAGATTAACTGGCCATCTTCATCAGATTTTTGTAGAGTACGAAGTTTAATTTTAGAACGGGGACTCTTCGTCCAGAATAAAGGAAATAGAGGATTATCAGATTCATCATGAAACAATCGAGGATAGTTTGGCCCAGGTCGGACACAGAAAAATTTCTCTTTAAAATTGTGTAGTCCTTTCCAGGAGTCATGGTAGGGTCGGATAAGGGGGCGACCAGAAAAGTTACTCATATACACCCAAGAGTTGTTACTTTTTTTGGCTAGGAAAAAGCTAAAGAATACGTAGGCAGACGGTGAAAAAACCAATTCCACGACAAATGACTTCAAAAGAGCGAACGAAAGACCACGCCCCTGGATGAAGTTGGGTAGGAGCTACATTAAGGATTCGGAGGATCTCACATTGAAAATCAGTGAAGGGCAGCCGAACTCCCATTTTTTTAAAGAAGCAATCATATACATAGGTATAATATTCCGTCCTTGGGTTATGTGGAGAATGATACACAAACTCTCCGTTCTCGCAAGGGAAGATGTCAAAGAAACCTTTCCGGGAGGGATTCACTAGACACGGATAAAGTGTAAAGGTGCTGTTATAGTCAACATAAATGGAGGAGTGACGGACTTCCTCGGCCACCGAATCCGGATCACTTTCTTCCGACATGGTTGTGGAGGCAGTGTCAGAAATGGAAGGAGGGTCAGAGGAGCTAGATGCGGATTGATCACTCATGAAAGATTGCATGCACTAGTTCCTGACACAAACAAACACAGTTATTATTGTGTGTACATGGCATGTTGCTAGATAGATATACTTGTATCATTAAGTGAAGAACTAGTAAAAAAAAACAGGAAGAGGGGTCGGGTAAGGTGAGTGAGGCACACCAAGACAGTTGTTATGAATAATGATAAGTACCACCAAAAAAAAATATAAGCTTTTGCTTCTCTAATGGGGAACTCCTAAATGTCTTAAGGGTGAAAGGAGGATTAAAGTGTGGGTCATTTAAGCTACAAAAGTTTCTTTATTTAACTATGTGAAAAGTTGAAAAACATTAAAACTATTACTTGGTGGTACTTTGTTACATAGTAAGGTATTAGTTGTTTTCTTTCCTTCCTACCCGTTTCACTCCTATCACCAGTACAAACATATTATACTTTATATATTTTAAAAACATTGAGGGTACAAAGCCATTATCTACCCTATCCCATCTATTTGACTTTTCTACACACAAGAGATAAAAACTTGGCACACAAAATGGCAGTTGAAAGAAAAAAAGAAAAGCACATGGGATTTGTACTTTGAGATATATAATTTTGAAGCATGAGTTAGCTGTACAATACAACTTCTCCACCCATCCACTTTCACTACTACTATTATTGTTATTGTTATTAGTAATAATAGTACAAAGGGTATAAGCATCCCTTGGTTAGAATTCTGGCACTCTACCCATCCCCACACTCCCATTCACTCTCTTCTCCTACTCGTCATCTCTCTTCTCTACCTGTCTCCTCCCTCTTCTCTACTCGTCCTCCCTTTCTCTTCTCTACCCGTCTCCTCCCTCTTCTCTACCCATCCCCCTTTCTCTTCTCTACCCGTCTCCTCCCTCCTCTCTACCCGTCCTCCCTCTTCTCTACCCTTCCCCCCTTTATCTTCTCTACCCATCTCCTCCCTCTTCTCTACCCGTCCCCCTTGTCTCTTCTCTACCCGTCCTTTGATGGCAGCAACCATAGCAATTAAAAAACTAGAAAGGGGATTTGGTGGAGGATGCCAAATGTGAGTAGGAAGGAGGAGCATGGCATGTTCACTTTGGTTATCCTCAAATCAGCAAAAAAAGGACTAGTAGCAACACAAGGAAGCAAGGGAAAATAAATTAATACCTGCGAAGAAGGAGTTGAGTTGTATGTAACAAGACAAGGAGGAAGTTTCACACCAAAGAGCCAAAACTGTAAAAATGAAAGACTGAAATGTGGTAGTGTGAAAATGAGGAAGTAAAAGTTAGTATATGTAAGGAGGGAAGTAATAAAGGGTGTGGTGGGGGCCGTTGGACAATTATGAAGGTAAAGAAACATTAATTAGGTAAGTACAATGAGGAGACAAGACATGATAAATGACAAATAAGCTTGAATCAAACTAGTGTTTATAACTCGGTCACGAACTAGTTACTTGGTGGACGGTGGATTGGCACGGGTCGGTCGAGCAAAGAACAAACGTCTACGCCTCAATAGGCTTGACGCTTGCTGGACTGTGGACTGGCACGGATCGACCCGGATTAAAGAACAAACGTCTACGCCTTAACAGGTTTGACGCTTGGTGGACTGTGGACTGACATGGGTAGACCATTTCCATTTGATTGTTCAAGTCAAGCCAGCCAGCTCAGCCAGTCTTCAGTCGACGCTGGATTGATTGTTCAAGTCAAGCCAGCCAGCCAGCTCAGCAAGTTTTCAGTCGACGCTGGATTGATTGTTCAAGTCAAGCCAGCCAGCTCAGCAAGTCTTCAGTCGACGCTGGATTGATTGTTCAAGTCAAGCCAGCCAGCTCAGCAAGTCTTCAGTCGATGCTGGGTTGATTGTTCAAGTCAAGTCAGCCAGCTCAGCAAGTCTTCAGTTGACGATGGATTGATTGTTCGAGTCAAGCTAGCCAGCTCATCTCATCTTAACTTGATACCACGTGTCTTGTACGGACGATCATCGTGTCTCAACTCCACGCTCGGCCGTACTAAAAGCAGACAACCAATAAGAGGGTCTGGATCACAACTTAATGGGCCTAGAATGATCAGAGAAAGGCCCATTAAGCAACACTTTGAGGGCTATAAAAGGGGGACACTTAGATGTGATGGGACAGATTTTCCAGGCAGAAAGAACAGGGTATTATTCACGTACTTCTTAAGAGTGCTCTTGTGACTCCACCAGGACGTTTCATTGAGCAGCTCACCCGTTGTAATTAACTTGTGTTTACATACGTGAACAATATGACTTGAATCTTAAATTATTTTTAGGTTCATATATGATATACGAGATTAATTTTCAAACAATGACAATGTATTATTTTTACACATGCATCTAGTGCTAGTGAAATCATAAGTAAATATTTGCAGAGATGTTTTTAGGAACTAACTTAAAAAAGTGGCACCATGATGTACTTTGATTGAATGCATGTGTAAAAACGTTTTATATTATTTGTATGTACAAATCAAATATAATCAAATATATGATATATTAGCTTATAAATTTTTACTCGAAAATATCATATTTTTATTAGTAATATATCTTACGATTCATTATAAGATTTGATCCACGATTTGAAAAATAGTTCTTCCGGTTCAAGTTATGAATCTTGAATCGATAACGATGTCTATGACCACTATGAAGAAAAGAATTTGTTTTTAAGAATTGGGTTTGGTGTGTGTAGAACTTTTATAATCAAGGAGTTTGGCTGAAACTTCTAGACTGTGGTCCTTCATTGGGATGCTTTGAAAAATCATAAAGAAAAAGGAATGAAAAAAAAAGAAGTAGGGATTGAGATTTCCAAAATTGAAAAAGACTGAGGTTGAATTTTCTATTATTTTTATTTTATTTTGTTTGAACATATTTGAGATAATCTCACAAGTCTATAGTTTTCTGTTTATAGATTCTTTTCAGTAGTAGTGTAATGCAATATGTCTGATAACAAGTTTCTGTGGATGAGTAGTAGTAACACATCATTAGTTTCTGTGGGCAGTAATGTATTCTAAAAGAAAGAAAAACTCAAACCCTGATTTAGAAGGAAACTTAGATACTTGAATATGAATATAGACAGAATAAGTATATACTTGGTTAGAACATTGCAAGTAACTAGTACTGATATGTTACTACAAGTGCCAAGAGGTGTGAAAGTAGATAGTATAAAAATGGCTTTTAGTCCCACATTGCTAGCAAAGAAAAATAACACATGTGAAGTTGTTATATATAAGATTGCAAGTGAATTACGAACAATTGCAGTTTCACACAGGTGCCTATGGGCCATCGCTGTCCCAATGCCACCGTTCATATGCCATATGCAAAACAGCGAAACTACGGACTTCTCCAACTTTTCATTTGATCGGTAGTAGTAGTTTAGATGTTAACATATTGGCATTTGATCAGTGGCGTTGGACGGTTTAAAAAGTAAAAAATTTCTTTAGACATCATAACCTTGATCATTTTCTTTTTCCTTTTCAAATTAGCTTGTTAGCACTCTATCTCAAGATAATTATTATGAAAAAGATTATATTTATACTATATAAAGGAAACTACATCTTTCAGCACCCTTTTGGGTTGGACTTTTCTTTTCAAAATTATCCTTAATTTTAAATACAAATAGCTAATTATAATAAAGCACGTGGATTAGTAATCCATGTCACTAATCGTTCTCGTTAATCCTCTTTTACCTCCGTTAACCAAAGATCAAACTCACAAAAAACTAGCACAAAACAAAAACTCAAGTTACTTTTTTATCAGGCATTTTTATGTTGTACATCTGTGTTGTTCCCCTCAATACAACCGACAAAGATTGTCAAGTATTTTCATATCCCTTCCACAAAAAATAGTATTTCCATATTATTTTATTATTTAGTAACAAACGTGAGCAAAAAATAATGGTAAAGATTGGACTTTAAATCCTCTAAAAAAAATATTAGTAACAAACGTGAGCAAAAAATAATGTTAAATATTGGACTTTAAATCTTCTAAAAAAAGATTAGTAACAAACGCGAACAAAAAAAGATTGTTAAAGATTGAACTTTAAATCCTCTAAAAAAAAGATTAGTAATAAATGTGAGCAAAAAATATTGTTAAAGATTGGACTATAAATCCTCTAAAAAAAATATTAGTAACAAACATGAGCAAAAAATAATGTTAAAGACTTTAAATACTCTAAAAAAAAGATTAGTAACAAACGTGACCAAAAAATAATGTTAAAGATTGGACTTTAAATCCTCTGAAAGAAATATTAGTAACAAACGTGAGAAAAATATAATGTTAAAGATTGGACTTTAAATCCTCTAAAAAAAAGATTAGAAACAAATTATGTGAGCAAAAATTAATGTTAAAGGGCAGACCATTCCCAATGTCAGAATCTATCTTGCACGACATGTTTTCAGCCATGGCCAATTTTATGTAGCTTTATCAAGAGGAGTTTCTCGAAATTCAACAAAAAGTTCTCATCAAAGAAGGGAAAGTAGAAGGAGAAGATGAAGTCTTTACGAAAAATGTAGTTTTTAAAGATATTCTTTTATCGCAATCATAACAATGTTTCTTTTATATAACAAGTCATTTATAAATTTATGTTATGATGTTACTAATTACTATTAGAATAAACAATAAAAGATCATTATTTTATCTTTATTTTATATGCAGGCAAACTAAAATATGTTGAGTTCATAAATAATTGTTATATGCCTTGACAATATTTTGTTTATAAATCAATATATCAATAATTTCCATTAATATTTTTAAAATTTTAATCAAAATTATACAGACAAACATAATCACATGTGTTATCGTGCCCGTCTTTCTCCTAGTTATAGATAATAATGTAATGTAACTTGCCCAAAAAACCAATTATTCGTGTGGTCCATCATTAATACTTATGAGTTATGTCTTCATCTTGTTCTTGGTTGGTTATTCTGGATTCACTAGCTTCATTATATTTTCTTCTTAGAGACGGAATCTATGAGCAAGACATGGTTGGTGATGCATATTCTTTTCATGTCCACAAACTATTTACAACATTGTCTATGAGAAATATCAAGTACCTAGTCTGTTTGCCTTTGGAAACTCTTTCATATGATTACAAACCTTATGAAATTGACTCCCCAATCGGCACAACCGGAAGATTTACCAATGGTCGAACTGCAATTGACATAATAAGTAACATTCTTTCAGTTCAATTCAAACTAAAGTCATTTCATTGACTATAGCTTGCCTCCTCAGATTTTAGATATTCATTCCATCATTTGCAAACACTAATGGTTTAGACATTCTCAAAGGTGTGAACTATGCATATGAAGGAGCAGGAATTCGTATCGAGACAAGCATGACTAAAGTTTAAATAAATTGTAGTTTTTTATGGTTCGTACTTACCTTCAATTGGTTTGTCATAGTCACCAGACATGAGTACACTATCATGTCGACATTGATAATAATTTAAAAATTGACATAATTAAATGTAAGCACACAATTCTTAAAAAAAAAAATGTAACCATAGTGCCACACGAGTCATGGTCGTGTCTATATCAAATACTAACACGTGTCGAATACCATACACATGGATCATAAATGCCGTTGCTGCAAAATGTATGTTACATTGCTTATACATGTCACCAAATTAACATATGTCCATACAAGCTTGGTATTACAGTTGGGAAATCACCGACTTATAGTTTCTGAAATTGCTACCAGACTTGGAAGTCTTGAAAAAACTCAGCAATACCTTAACAAATGTGTGTGTTATGTAAATATAGGATGTAATGTTACATAAACAATGAATGAAATATTATTCTGTTGAGAATATATATGCTCTAATGTTAAAAACAGAAATGTATTCGTTAAATGTGGATAACTTTATCATTTTCTTTATATTATATTATCATTTAATTTTACTAAGGGCATCCATAATGGTAACTGTTTCATCTGAGTGCTGCTATATTGCATGAGGGCCACAACAAATGAAATCGTACGACTTGTTAAACTATGGGAAAAGAAACAAGTTTCAGAACTATCGGTCGCACTAAGAAAACCCAAATTCGCTTAATCAATCTCATGGTTTGCATTATCTTATGCAGTTCCTTACTTAACAGAACCATGTTCTTTTACCAGACACAATACTTGAAAATCGATTCCTCGGGTATTAGGCATCTCAAAGGTTTTTTGTTGGGCAACAATGCTTCTATGGGGTGTTATATATAATTGATACTGGAAATCTGTCTCACTGAAGAAAATGATATCAGCGACTCAAGCGTAAAGACTAATCGATGCCAATATTTTGGTCATCATGCATGCAATTTGTAAAAACAAAAGACAAGCGTAAAGACAAATTATTAATGTAATAGCTTTTAGAAATGTGATGGTGGTTTAAGGTGTCGAACAAATTGTGTTCCATACTTACATTTTTCACTGGCATGGTTTATGTTGGTGCGAGATTTTTTCATAAATAGGATTGTAATTTTCTAATGTCATGTTTAGCCAATGTTTTACAGAAAAGTAAAGGCAAACAAGTGGTTGAAGAAGGTATGCAATGCTGCTTCAAGGCAGAAGGTATGAAATCATATTGAAAAAGTGAACAATCTCAAACAGTTAAAAATTGAGCCAACTTTTATATGGTACTATTCTTTATAATCTGTCCTCAACCTTGTTTAAGTTTAATTATGAGATTTCTAAATATCAATTTAAGAATGCTAATGTAACATATAATGTGAGGTTGATTATAAAGAGTTTGCTACGTTTGAAAAGTGATCAAAGAACATTGCAAGTTGGAAGTAAGTAGTAGTACTAATATGTTAATACAAGTGTCAAGTGAGGTGTGAAAGTTGAGAGTATAAATATGGTTTTTAGTCCCATATTGCTAGCAAAGAAACATAATACGTGAAGTTGTTCTATATAAAGATGACAAGTGAACGACTAACAAATTAATGCAATTTGACAAAGATGTTTATTGGTTATTCCTGTCCCGATGACACTGTTCTAGTGCCGCACCACCAAAACTGTCAACTTCTCCGACTTATCATTTGATTGGTAGTGTGGTTACCGCCGGTAGGTGTGGTTCCTGATCAGTAGCATTCACAGTGTAAAAAGTTCAAATATTTTAGACATCACAACTTTGATCCTTTTTTATCTTTTCATCCTCTTCGTTGATTCAGCTCAAACTAAAGTGTTTCATTGAGCTGCAGCTCCCCTTCTTGGAATTGAGAAGTTCATTCCATCATTTGCAAACCCTAATGATTTAGACATACTTAAAGGTCCGAACTATGCAAGCTCTAATCATATAGTTTTTGATTGTTCATCTTTGGTACGTAGGTGCCTAGAGGACTATGTAGCACTCACACATGGACGCGACACTGATACGTCGACATCAATAATAATTTAAAAGAAAAAAAAAGACATTTCCGTGTAATCACATGACTCGGTGCCATGTCGGTGTCAGACATTGACACGGACAGATACCAAACACATGGATATAAAGTGTCACCAAATTAACATTATGTCCATACATGGTTTATATTGAAAATTTAATAGGAAGTTGTCGATAAGTAATCAACTTCTTCGCCTAGTCATAAATCAAGCTAAGTTCACCGTCTCTTCCTCCCATACTGATGTGGACTCACAATCCCGCTTGATACACATCATTGAGGTTTCTTGGGCCACCACTCCATTACAATAAGATGAATGCTGACAGGTCTCTTAAAAAGTCACAAGAGAATTCTACTTCTAGATGATTGATTAGATATCCTCATGGTAGATTCATCGCGGTTTCTATAATAGACTCAACACTTGCTCTAATGTGTGGACAAAACTTTGGGCCATTCGCATTGGAATTGATATGGCAAACCAATTAAATGTCAATAACATAATTTTTTAGATCAATTCTTTAGTAGTAGTTGTTAGTATTGCATCGGGTTCTAGGGTAATACACATACATATACGCAAAAGCTTAGTGCATAAGATGAATATGCGTCATCTATTATGTTTGTGAGGGAGTGTTGATATGGTTTGATTCAGTTGATGTCTTATATCTTTAGTCATTTTTATTTTTTAATAACAAATGTTAGTATGTTAATTTGTATGCCCTTGCCACCGTTCGAACCTTGGATCTTTAGCTCCTTTAATCTCTTAGCTCAACCAAATGACCTACCCATCCCCCTCTTGTATCATCAGTCTAAGAAACAAAATATGTATCTCTCATGTGAAATACTAGAGGCCACAATACAATTTGATCATAGAGCATTGCAAGTAAGTAGAACTAATATGTTACTACAAGTGTCAAGTGAGGTGTGAGAGTTGAGAGTATAAATATGGCCTTTAGTCCCACATTGCTAGCAAAGAAACATAACACATTTGGAGTTGTTATATATAAGAGGACTCGTGAATTACTTACAATTGTAGTTTCACGAGGTGTCTATAAGCGATCGTTGTCCCAATAGCACCCATCTTGTCTCACTCCTAGCAGCGAAACTGTTGACTTCTCCGACTTTTCATTTGATCGGTAGTGTAGTTTCGGTGGGGGCGGTGGTACTGGATCAGTGGCATTGGACATTGGACAGTTTAAAAAGTTCAAAATTTATGTTAGACATCTTGACCTTGATCATTTTCATTTTCCGTTCTAACAATAGCTTGTTAGCACTCTCTCTCATGATAATTACTATGAAATAGATTATATATAATAATGTAATATAACTGGCCAAAAAAGCAATTATTCGTGTGGTCCATCATTAATACATATGTCTTCATCTTGTTCGTGGTTGGTTTTTCTGGATTCACTAGCTTCATTAGATTTTCTTCTTAGAGACGAAATCTATGATCAAGACATGGTTGATGATGCCTATTTTTTTCATGTCTGCAAACTATTTACAACACTGTGTGTATGAGAAATATCAAGTACCAAGTGTGTTTCATTGGAGACTCTATATGATAGGGAAAACAACAATAACCTTCCTACCTTTGCTGAATTTGATTAGAAACCTTATGGAATCGACTCCCCAATCGGTGCAACCGGAAGATTTGCCAAAGGTAGAGCTACAATTGACATAATAAGTAACATTCTTTTAGTAACTTGACATTGCATGAGAGCAAAATCTATCCCCAAATCGCTCCCTCTTGTATTATTTTACTAACAATAACTATTCCTTCCTCCTTAAAAAAAAAAAACTATTATAATCAAATAAAGGTAGATTAATACAGTTAATTGACAGCGGAATCCATACTGGCGAAGCTAGAAAAAATATCTCGGGTGGGCCAACAAAATATACTCTAATATATAAACA
>Ga0228710_1009395_pt1 | contig 13589 bp, 5 predicted proteins | sample MedpolnodulmetaG_FD_177995 | JGI IMG/M metagenome (GOLD analysis project Ga0228710, IMG submission 177995) | Root nodule microbial communities from Medicago polymorpha collected in Santa Monica, California, United States - pink nodules | ecosystem: Host-associated > Plants > Roots > Nodule...
TATTTATATGGTTTTTTTTTTTTTTTTTTTTAAATTAGTATCATTCAAGAGGTTAATTTGTCCTAAATAAATGTTCTTTCATTCATATATATATTAGGTCCATATTAAATTGTTTATCAATATGCGTTTTCGAGAGACTCAATTATACTCAAAAGTTGATCTTTAAACTCTAAGATTTGTACTGGCAGAGTACTGCTTGAACTGAAACACCATCCTTTCACCTTAAGTTTTTTTTATACAAAAAATATACAATTATCTACTATGTAACAAGTCACAACACATTTTCATATTTTATTAACCCTACCTTCCATCTTGTAGGTGGAATTTGATATTAATCTTACTCATGAGAATTGGTCAAAAAAGAAAATAAATCATACTCATGAGTGTGGAAATGGATCCAAGGTTACAACTAATTAACACATTCGTTGTATCTCTATCGAGTCCAAAAGTTGCATGCCAAAGCAATACTGGCCTAAGCTATAACTGCAACAAGCTTTTGGACTAGTTTATATTTGTCTGATTTAATATTATATTTGATTAATTTGTCTAAAAAATAAAAACGGGGAATAAGTTAGCTATTTACCTTTTTCTTCAACGTCAAAATAAGAAGTATTTTTATTTATATAAAATAGCATCAACAATATAGACCCATGTTATAAAGTATAAACTCCCAATATCTATCCCACATAAGAATATAAAGGCAGGTGCTTGAGGTATCTATAGTAATATTGTATTATACTTTGCTGAAGCATTATATCATGAAGGGATTAATTTGTAAAAAAAAATAAAATTATCCCATTATCATAAAGTCATTTGAGAAAGAAAGAAAAAAAATCAGAACCAATACAAAATATCGGTTTAATTTTTTTTAAGAGGCTAAAATGAAATATATTACCACATAAAAGCGTTATTCCCAGCACAAGGGGTGCCAAGGAAAAACGGCAAGGTCTGAACAATATTTACAAAGGGAACCAAAGACATAAAAAGATGAACAAAAGGAAAGAAACTATTAGCTTATGCCCAATATGGTGAACGGGCTAAGCCACCAGCCATGCAGCTGGAAGGGAAGGGAAGTGTGTTTCGCCTTCAACCACATATAGGAGATAAACTTAATCCTTTCAACCACCTGAAAAGGCGGGCTTTCTTTGTCTTTAAACAATCTGTTGTTTCTTTCCTTCCAGATTTCCCAGACAGCTGCATACCAAATAACCTGTAAAATAGATCGTCGTTTCTTCCCGATCCCACCACAATAGACAAACTGATTGAAATGATCCGGGACGTAAAATGGGCTGACCACGGAGACACCAATCCACCCATAAATCAAGTGCCAAACAAAACCGAAAATATTACAATGCAAAAATAAATGAGGACTTCATTCGACAAAGTCACATCCTGCCACGCACATCCTGACCGGAGGAGATTGTCTTTAGTAGGCAATCAAGAGGAGCAACCTTAAGTAGGCAATCAGTCCCGAAGCAAGCGCCAGACGAACACCACCACCTTAAGAGGAACAACCTTGTGCCAAATAGAAGAAGCATCAACTGGTAACTCTATCTGCGGTTGAATAGTTAGAGAGTTATACAGGCTGCGAACAGTGAATGAATTTGAGGTCTCCAAAGTCCAAAGCCATCTGTCGTCATTGTGAGCCTGCAGGATAACATTAGCAAGCAATAATATGAATAATATCGGTTTAATTTGATTTAATATTTACAATCTTTTCTTCGAAAATTCAAGTCAAATCAATAAAAATGGTTTGATTTGGCTCATCAAGTTGACAGTTTAAAAACTTACGAATTTTCCCCTCAAAAAGGAAAAAAAAACACTTAACAAATTTTATTTTCAAATATCTAAAAAAATCATTTTTTTTCGAATACGATTTATTTTTTACACTATAAAAAAATAAATAAATTAAAATGAGAAAGATAATATGAAATGATTAAAAATTATATGAACACAACATGTCTTTTAAGATAATACGACTAATATAGTGTATAATAAATTAAAAATAACGAAGAAAAAAATAATGGTTTAATTCGCATTTCAAGTGATCTATCTTAAAAATAAAACTAACACCTAAACTAAAATATATAAATATAATGGTTGTTCTAAACCAAACATGAAAAAATCAAACCAATTTATTGGTTTTGTTTGGATCTTCAGATCATTGATTTAGTTTTTATCACTTTTAGAATAAAGATAATTTGTTCAAAATGTTTGATTGGTATGCTATCGCCCATAACACAAAATAGGATTTGACAAAGTCATTAGTTCAAATTTAACTCCTCCACATGGCAAATACTATAGCACAAGAGAGGCATTGAAAGCTATAAAATTTAAACTAAACCCCTAAGAAATCTAAACATGAAAGAAATTGAACCAATATATCGGTTTGAATCTTCGGTTCATTAATTTGGTTCTTACCACTTCTAGTATAAATATAAATTTGTTTAAAATGTTTGATTGGTGTGCAACTCCCATCACACACAAAATAGGAGTCCACAAAGGGAATATTTCAAAATTTTCACCATCATAGAGCATTAAAGAGACATTGACAACTATATAAGTTCAACTAATCACCTGCCACATTGTAATAATAGCCAAGATCGGAATAAATTAAAGTACTTCTTGAACAAAAAAGACTAGAGTAATTGATAAAAACTAAAAGTCACGGTGTGCAGAGCAACCAAATAAAAGCTATCAACCTATCCAAGAGTACAAAATAAGGAACCAGACCATCAGAAAGTTGGCGGGAACTACATCTAAACCAATCATATGGAAAACAATAATTTACCATGTTTGAATGATGTTCACTCCAACTATTCCGTTGATACTTGGTTGATTATTTTATATCGTTCAATCGATTGAGGGTCTATACTTCCCTCGGTCCTAAATATAAAGAAGATTCTTTTTTCATGTTTATTGAATAAACGTAGTATTTAGTTTATATTATAGTCTATATTCATTCATTATTCAATAAACCTAAAAAGATTCTTCTCTTATATTTAGGATCGGAAGGAGTACTTAAGTTAGTTAAGTATATATATACGGTGACTTTTTGTTTATTTTTAAATCAATTTCTATAGTTTATTATTACTATATATCTTTGCTATATTTTTTTTTGTGAAGGGACCATGTATCTTTGCTATAATTGCAACGTGGCGGAAGGTTAATTAAATTATTATGCTCCCTCAGTCCTTTTTTATAGGTCATTTTATAAAAATCACGAGTACTAACAAAAGTTGTTTGAGTAAAGATACATTGATTAAAAAAATATAGGAAAAATATATAGTAGGAGTAATAAACTAGAGAAATTTGTTATAAATGTGTTATACATTTACATAAAGGATAATTTCTCTAATTTAATACTGCTATAAATTTGTTATAAATGTAAGTTAATATATCTAATTGTCCTTTATGTATAGATATATTTAATATTAATTTGTTATATGTTAAGATACATTGATAGTATTAATAAAAATGAATTTAAAATTTGTTAAAAAAAAAGGTATTTCAAAAAACAATAACTAATCCATCTAAAAATTTGTAGATAGTCTTATATTTAAGGTTATAATTATGATTATTTCCAATGTCTCTCTTTGATGTGAACCTTAGCCTAATCCCTTTGAGCTTTGTTTGCATCCGTGATTTGTATTTAACCAGAACATAAAGAAACATAATAGCGCATCCATAAAGGAGGGAGGGGGAGAGCTATGAGAAGAAAAAACAAGGAGAAAGAGAGGTAGAGAAAAATTGACAGAAAGTTCAAGATGATGAAGTACACATAGTTGATAGTTGTCCTATTTTTTTTTCTTTTCTGAGATGTTTTGTTGAATATATGCTCTAACACAAGAAATAAAAAAAGAGGAAAACCAAAGAATAGGAAAGTATAAAAAAACTCACCGCCCCTCTTTGCCTCTTTTTGTTCATATATTTATAGTACTACAAACTAGGTTTAAGGTTCTTGTTAGATGAAGAAAAAAAAACATAATACGGATACTGGATCACATGGATGGTGCAGAGACACTTGCACATCGTGGAGTCAAAGATGAGGGTTGGTGAAGGTCAAACAATAAGACAAGAACGGTTACTTTTTGGTCTCACGGTCAAAAGAAATTGTATAAATCAATTTCTTTTTATTTTAATATTTTCGTTCATAGAGTAAAACGTGATAATATTTCAAAATTTAATTGAAAGAAGAGTAAAGTCATCAATGATTATTTCACATATAAATCGAACGCAAAACTTTTAGATAATTTGTTTTTTAATGACTTTCATAATACAACAAACATAAATGTGTTTCATTTAACCTTTTTTTGTCTAGAAAATTTGAGATTGTTTTATAATTTTTTTAGTTTTTATTACTAGCATCAATGCAAATGGAAAGAAGCTGGTGATGGGGTAAAGGAATGAGTTTTCTGAATGGATTTTTAAAAAACTTATTCGATTGGTCGGACAAAGTTAGGTACAACAACTTCTAACATGAGATTTCCTTACAAAAAAAAAACTTATAACAAAAGTTTCAGTATTTTTTTTTGTTTTAGATATACTCATTAATTTCCAAATGAATATGCGGATTTTTAACTACTCAACAACTACATTGTTATTCCCTGCTACCTGTGATTCAGAAGAAAAAAAAATGTACATTGCTATGTAGAAGATTGACTAAATTAATTTTGACAAAATTACTACAGAGATCATTTATCATATTTTTATTTGTCCAGCTTAAATCATTTATCTTTTAAAGTATACACAAATACATTTTTTTTCTTTTTTAATTGAAAAAATAATGAGTTGGCAAGCCACATAGAATAACCTTATTATTTTTTTAAAAAAATTGTGTAAAATAAAGAAACCTAAAAAGTTGATGAACGTCTCCATGATCTTCATACCTTCTTCTTCTTTGAACTAAAATAAAATGTCTACTCAAATATATTTTAGCAAAATTCACTTGTCATACAATTTATTAAACAGACCTACAAAAGAATTAAGAGAGGTCGTTATCCACATGCACCGAACATTTACCCTCCACAAGGGATGTCAATTTAGCATGTTGTTAAAATAAGTGGATCGATACAATACAAATTCAAAGTCGCTAAAAACAAAAGGGCCGGACTTTTGAACAAACTCACAACATACATGGTAATAGCATAAAATGACAAAGTATCTATGTCTACAAATATGTCTATATTCAAGTCTCCATAATACTCATGTCTCCGGATCTGTAACGTTGACGACGCCATAGTCATTGATTGGGTATGCACTTGTTCAAAGTTAATCTTTCAACCTGAATCAAATAAACACCGCACTAAGATGGGAAATCAAAAAACGCACCGCACAAAGACGGGAAATCAAAACAAACATAGTCGTAGAAAGACGACGAAATCACAAAAACAAACGGAAAAAAACTAAAAATATGTAAAATTCACTTATTTAACTAAAAACGAAGGAGAAATAGTTCGGATAGGTGATTACGTAAAATTTTCATATTTATACTCTTAGGTAAGTTATTTCTAGGAATACTTTTTATGTTAGTGAAACAAAAGTTCCTTTAGGTTTCAAGACTCAAACATTTTGGATTTGTTTGCAAGTTTGGTGGGAAAAAGATTCATGGTTTTGAAAATAAAGAAAGGAGCAAATGGAGATTTAAAAAACTTTGAGGAGAAGTTTTGAGGGCTTTATTTTCTTCATAATACCGAATCCTCGTAATTTGGAAGACTCAAGTTGTATTGGAAGAGATTTTTTTTTTTTTGACAAATATTGGAAGAGATTTTTGAAAAGTTAAATAATGTTTATCTGAAATTATTCAAATTCAATCTATATTGTTTTAGTATTCTTAAAATATAAAATTTATTCCATATAAGCATTAATTTAACATTATTTAAAGAATACTTTTTCAAAAAATATGAAAAAAATTTCAATTGTTCTTTTCTCTATATTTTCCACCTCCAAAGCCATGCAAGATTCTTACATTAATAGTATCATTTAAACTCATCCCTTTGAGAGGTACAAGTCGTATCTTTACCATCTATATAGAAACCTAATTCGTCTGCATGCAATTGTGTTTTATAAGATATAAAAACCAGTCAGATAATAAAAATGACAGTGAGAATTTAATTAAAGCCTAGACAATGATTGTTCAAGCTATTATCCGAATTCAATTTCTTTTGAACAAATCGTTTTTAATTGTAGCTTATTAACCACTCAAAGGCAACAATATATCAGCTAAAAGTTTGTTCGCAAGAATACAAACAGGTATGCCAACAATGTAATTTGTTTAACAAAGCAAGACCTTTCTCAAAATTTTCCTCAAAATATATATCCCACTAAACAGACAAATGTTGCATACTCAAAATAACCATCAACTACAATGACCTTGCGAATAGTTACATACATTGCTGCAAGCAAAAAAAAAAAAGGAAGAGAGAATAGTGAGGACTGAATTAACAAGCTTGAGAGTAAACAGATAAAGAAACAATGACGCTTGGACAAAGACAAGAGGACAACAGAAACCATAATGCAAATTTGCAAGCCTTCATTGTCAAAATAATCCGAGTCATAAGCTTCTATAACATTCATTCACAGACAAAACAAATTCCCCAATAACCTGCAGTTTGCTCAATGCACAGTCATGATCGGTTCTTGTGACAACACGAGCTGAGGATTCTCTTCAACCACTATGTCACCATTCACATGAAATTCTTCAATTGGCTTATCTGAAGGAACCACATTCTGTGGTAGAGCAACATTTGTGTCACTTGACAAGGTACTGTTTTCTTCATTGGCTGTGACAATCTCAGATTTCTCTTCCCCTGTAGCTTTGGATATGCTAGTATCTTTCTTTGTTGCCTTAGATGTAGGTGCAGCTGCTGAATTGGTCCTTTCAGAAGCGAGTCGAGTAGGAAGGGACTTCCGTAACGGCTTCTTTTGATGGGCAAGGGTAACTCCTGTAGTGGAGTTGCTCTGTGACACTTTCTCATTCAGACTTAAACGACCTTGTCGAGAACTGCAGCTACCGTTTCCATCAGATTCTGAATTTGTTGAAGTCTTCTTCCGACCGAGCTTGGGAGATTTTGCTCTAGTAGTTGGTATCTACATTAGTATTGTCCAGAGGATAAAGAAGTTAGATTTTCCAAATGATAAGGCCAAACTTCTAAAGTAACCCAACCCATTTAAAAAAAATCTGGAAGCTAAACCCACCAAGAATTTTCACACAATGTTTGGTTCAAATGAGGGGAGCAGAGGAAACTATTTGAAAACTCGGTCAAATAAGATTACGTAAAGGATCAATGTCCAGATAACAGGAAGAAAAAAATATCACTAGAGGGTTAAAATCATCCCTTTCCGATATGTTCAATAAGCAGTGCAAGGAACAAAACTTCAATTTACGAGTGACATAAAAACACAGTTTTGCCAACCTTTTCTAGTAAAAATAAAATGGCATTAGAAAAGCTTTTCATATAACTATGTAACATTCAGATAATCATTGATAAAGGCAGATATTAAAAGAACTTGCACACCACATCAAAAACTGTGGTCGAAAAAGCCCCGCTAAACCATCTACTGATATGAGGGTTAGTTTTAAATGCGCACAAACAGCGAATTATCACCCGTGGATATATGGTGAACAAACCATCTAGAAAACAAATAAAGTGTAACAAAATATCTAGAACTAAATGAAATAATTTTCGAATCTGAATGGCTCAGTTTGGAAAAAGAAAAAAAAAATTCATAATTTTCAAAGCCACAATAACCAAATCACAATTTAAAAAAAAGGTTTCTAAGGAGATTTTGGCAGAATCAGATAATTGTGTAAGATTATGAAATATTCTAATCGAGTCTTAAACTTTTGTAAAAAAACTCTCAGATTTTACCAACTGAAATTGAAATCACAATTGATAACATCAATGTACGTTGTTAAATCATGAACTTATCGTATATAATAATTTTAGAATTCAGGTTGGGCCTACTCAACCCTTACAAAACCCGCTTGTAAGGTGAGGACTATCACCACTTATAAACATATTTTCAGGCTTTATCTCATCTAATGTGGGACTCTTAACGCACCTCCCTTGTGCCAAGGACTGGATATCCTAGAGCATGACCTGAGTGGCCAGATAGCGGGAGACCCAATGGATGTTGGATAGACTTCGATACAATCTAAGAATTTGAGTTGAGTCTAATTCAACCCTAACAAAACCGGCTTGTAACGTGAGGACTACCACCACTTATAACCATATATTCAGATTATCTTATGTGGGATTCTTAAAAAATAATATAACAATTTAACCTTATATTTCATATCCGTACAAATAATGGTCCTACAACCTCCGCAGATATAATATATTCCTTAGCAAAGCCAGAACTATATACCAAATCACTATAATGAGCTAAAATATTGCTTTCAAAATGATTGATTTGGTCTCCAATTTATATCTCAAGTGCATCTGCAGATTATGCATTAGACAATAAAGACCATGCGTGTGCCTGTGAGAAGCAAATGCATGTATATATAACACGCAACAATCAAAGGTGTGGTAATGATAGGGTATTTACAGGTAGTCATGCTACACAAATAAAGACGTGGCCAAATCAGCACAGGTAAAATCGGTTGGAAGAAGGGGAAGTAAAAAACAAGGCAAATACATGTCTTGCAGATATCAGCACAGATCATTGATGCTGATTTTTTTTCATGGAAACCAGATTTTCTTGTTTAAGAAAAGGCATGAAACATAACATGCTAAACATAATATGACAGACAATTATAGGAGCAAGTGGGAAATTGAGCAAAAAGCTTTTATCAGCAAACAATGCTCTTTAATAGCTATTTTCGGAAGATATTTATATGATTTGTCCCTCTCATACTCATAGACACATACATTACATAAAGCTTCAAAGCAAACAAAAAATCTTCTGGAAATAATTAGTGTAGACTCAAGGGTTAAGACTGCACAACAAGGCCTGCATGCAATCAAGAAGTCACATACAATACAAGTGTACAATTGTGCAAGTATACACACGCAGTCACACGCGCTAGCGCACAGATATATGTGCCATATCTGCACAAGCACGCACACACAGAGGGAGAGAGATTTACCTTCTTCAGCTCCACCTTAGGAGGAGCAGGCTCCTGATAGAAAGTTGGTAATGGAGTTGCTTTAAAAGTTAGGCTCTTCCTAAGCTTTTTAATCTCGGCTTCTTGACTCTCCTATAAAAGTGTGAGAATTACTGACATGATTAAAAGGCAAACTCTGCAATTTACAATTCAGCCAAGATGTCAAATATTCTCACCTTGGATTTTGCTTGCAAGCTACTCTTCTCCTCCTCCTTTGCCTGAATCTTTTCCTCAACCTTAGTGAGGAACTGCTCAAAAAAAGATCAATTCACTTTTTGTCATTAATAGAAGCTTATTCAAATGGAAATAAAAACGTACGAACTGTTTACCTCTCTCCTTTTCTCAGCTCGTTCACCACACCTGAAACTGAACCCATAATTTGGAAGTGTCCCCACTCTGCGAGGTTTGGTATCTTCAGTGTTGGTACTTTTAAGATGATTAAGGACCACAAAAATACACATCATCATACTCAATAATACATTATGTGATAAAGAAAACTGCATAGGTCTACATTTGCACTAGGAGGAATAAATAAACTCATAAGAGAAAGGATACAGAGAAGATTCTGCTTCTCCTTGAACTTTATCAAGAGGTCCCTTTTTCAATGATTTTGGCTTTTTCTTCTCCCTGTAATCAATAAATCACAGTTCACATATTTGTTAACAACAATTATCCCTTATAAGTATCTTTTTTACTATGAAACATTGTGAGATAAACGCCAGAAGTACTTACACTGCAACATCAGAAGACGCTGCTTCAGACTTTGAAGGTTGCTGAGGAGAACAAAGTAAAAAACTATCAGGGAATGCCAAACTATAATTTTAGAGTAAACATTCAATTTAGTCTCTTAACTATCACTCTCTCTTATTTTGCTCCTTAACTAAAGTAATATAACCAATAGAAGAAACAAAAGAAAAAAAGCATGTCAGACTGAGTTCCTAAGTAAACATTTGGGAAGGAAAACAAAGGTAACAACAGAGTTTACCTTGGACAATTGAGACTGCCGATCATTGAATGAGCGGTTTTTAATAGGCTGTCTTGGGCGAGAGTCTAGAGCAGAAGTGCCATTTGAAACAGCGGGCGATGCCTGTTTGTCTTTTCCAACTTTGCTGTTTTTCACCAAACTTGCATTAACACCGCTGGAACTGCCAACCTTTGCATTCTTATTCTTGACAGGACCCTTTTGTGTTCTTGACTGTTCCGTTGGAACTTTTATTTTCACTTCCTTTTCCTAGAATAATGCAAATATATTAGATCCAAATCATATTAACTGATTTAATGAAACCAACTCAAGAAAAGCAAAATCATCAAACCTTCGAAACGATCAAATTATTGTCATCCACGTTGTCATTTGATCCTTCGATTTCCTTCATAGGCGAGTTTCCAGTTGCAGTGCTTTCAAACTGATTGATATTTTCAGAATTTCCATCGGGAACAACAGTTTCTGTATTTTCAGTAACATGGGGGTCTAAATCATTTGAAACACCATCCTCTCCAGAATTAGAAGGTTCGTCATGAACACCGTTTTGATGGACATCATCAAGTCCATCAGCGGGCAAAGAGTTAACTGGATCCATCATTCACACTAACCTAGTTACATAGACACAAGGAATAGAAGTTAGAGATGATTAAAAACAAGAAAACCAAAGATACAAAATGAACAAGCTTAATCATTCCTATGGAGTTTAAATGAAAACAAACCACTTTGAAAAGTACGTTGACAAATTTTCAAAACAATTTATTGATTTCCAAAAGATTACAACTTGTAAGAAAGAAAAAAAGAAAGAGAAAAAAAAAGATCATCGCACAGACTTGGTGTAGTCACAACTTACCCTCTTTTGAAGAAGAAAGATAGGATTTAGTTGACAAAGCAATAGACCTGTAAAGTTGTGTGATAAGTTATTTACCAGTCAAACATTCATAAGCTTGTAAGCAACATTGCACAATCATCACAATTCAGAAGTTTTCAAAGTAAACGGCTTGTACTCGAAGTATTTAACATTAATAAATAATAATCAACAAAACCAATAATGACGATGTAGACTAATTTTGTTTTATAATCTAATACTAATCACTTCTTGAACTTGGTTTCCTACACATCACAAAGCAACACAGTCATGATTATTATTCAGAAAAATTGAATCACTTCTTCAGCATTTCATTAGCAATAGCAACCAACCAAGTAGAAAAAACACTAACAGCATTGAGTTACTATTGATTATATATGATAATTAAGAATACTCAGATTCATAAATCACCCATTTTCCAAGTATCAAACTTTGATCCAACAACAACCCAAGTTCAATTTTTGCACCATAAAATCAACAGCAAAGAACCAAATCAAGTAAATAAAGGAATCTAAGCATTTGAGAAGAAACCCAGATAAATAAAAATGAGATTTTTATTGAAAAAAATTAAGTCAAACAGTGAGTGAAATTGTGCTTACCCAATAGTCAAAAGGGCATGAAAAGGTGGAAATTGAACACCATTGATGGTGAAGAGAAGAAAGAGATCTGCGTGAAGAACGATGAAGGAAAATGGGGGAGTGTAGAAGAAGAAGAAGAAGATCACGATCTGAGGATCCAACAGTACTGACGCTCCAGCAGCAAGATCCGTATGGTTGAAACTGTGGAACTTGCTAAACATTTATCTCTTTTAATCTTTTAATACTATATAATATAATAATTTTTTATTTTTGAGAAAATAGAATATGAACTTGACAGTGTAAAAATTGTTTTACACCACGTGTTTTTCTAAATCAAATATATATTTTTTAGTTTAGTTTAGTTTTTCTAAATCAATAATATGTTACCATATCAATTAATGTATAAAAATTTGTGCATTTTTTATATTATTTTTATACTCATCAAATTTTATTTTTCTATCCTACAGGAAAGAGAAAAAAGGATACACAATGAAAGTGTAAAATATTCCACCAAATTGATCCATTACACCCCATTTTAATGGTTTGACGTGAAGATATAGTTGAGTTTTATTGAATGGTAGTGTAAAATTAATTTACAATGACATAACATATCGATTAAACTTAAAAAAAATTATAAATATATTTTGATTTTTTTTTTGACAAATTGAAATTAGTTAAATAACATGTTAGAGTGCGTTTGATTTGTTAAACATATATATTTAAACAGAATAACACAAGTTGCACAACATAGGACAAACTTTTATTGAATTGAATAATTTTTTGTCTTATGGATTTTTTATGGACAAATTTATATTTTTGTTCTGTCGTTTGCCTCGAGATCCGTCATATTCCAAAAACAATTGTCATGTCTTATTCCTTTATTTTTAGACCGGATAATAATAAATAAATAAAAAATGAAAGTAGAGATAGATACAGTGATCCAAGACTCACCAGTTATAAACAACAGTGGAGTCTTCTCTCTCTCTCTTGGACTCTGAAAATCAAGATGAGCGCTACAACATTCCGTTCCATTTTCTTTAACAGACCTCACTCTTCCAACAAGGTTTAATTTCATTCTATTAAACTTCTTATCTTTACTTCCTTACTAAAATTCCTAAATTTTTGCTGTTGGTATTCAGGATTTGATAAAGCAACAAAATGTGAAGTTGTCGCCTATTAAGTGTTCGATCAAAAGCTCACAAAACAATGTTCGTGTTGGTGTTCTTGGTGCAAGTGGCTATACTGGTTCCGAGGTAATTTAGGTCTTTTTGTGTTCAAAATACCTGAAACGTTATTTATGTAATGGAATCCTACCTAGTTGCAAAAGTAGTTGGTTACAGGACAAGATTCACATGCTGCGTCTTTCCATTCTAACTCATATACCAAATGCTACCTTAAAATGTAATTGGATTAGTATGTTGAAATATTGGAAAATTGGGAAATAATGCAAGAAGTAAAAATGATTTTCTCATGACCTTGTGGCTCATAGTCATTTTAGGATTATAATATATATTTAACAATCACACTTTTGTTATCCAACTCAAGTTAAACTGTAATCTGCCTTAAATTCTAATCTTTTTGCACTGCCACTTTCCGTGTATTGTACTCAAGTTGTCAACTCATTGTAACTCTGTTAAGAGATTTTTATTCATTTTTATTAGATTCTTCGGCTTTTGGCAAATCATCCACAATTTGGGGTTGCATTCATGACCGCTGATAGGAAAGCTGGACAGGCAATCTCATCTGTATTCCCTCATTTGGGCACACAAGTACGGTTGGTTTAATATATGATGACATACATATATTTTTTTTTTTATTTCTAGCATTATTCATTGGCCGTATGGTATTCTATCTGTTCCACTTCGTCTGACTGAAATTTGTATACCTTTTACATAATGTTCATGGAGGTTGGTGATAGTTTCAAATTTTCAATCATAATTTTCTTGTGAAATAGTCATGTCGTGATTATGGTGTGTTGATGCTTTGTTGCATTGATTACAAATTTTGGACTTCTTTGCAGAACTTGCCAGATTTGATTGCAATAAAGGATGC
>Ga0228710_1009396_pt1 | contig 13589 bp, 8 predicted proteins | sample MedpolnodulmetaG_FD_177995 | JGI IMG/M metagenome (GOLD analysis project Ga0228710, IMG submission 177995) | Root nodule microbial communities from Medicago polymorpha collected in Santa Monica, California, United States - pink nodules | ecosystem: Host-associated > Plants > Roots > Nodule...
AGTCAGGGACAATCACTTAAGCAAGTTGACATCTATCTTCCACAACCAGTCTTCTCGCATGGGCAGCTATATGTTGCAATATCACGTGTTACATCAAGGGATGGTCTGAAGATATTATTAACGGATGGCAATGGAGATTGTATCAACACCGCTTCAAATGTAGTGTATAAGGAGATATTCCAAAATGTGTGACCCAACATTGTATGCCTTTAAATACTGTTTATGTTTATTTAGTTTATTAGTTATGTAATGAATAAATTCCAAATTTTTTTTAGCTTCTTCATTTTTAATGTCCCAGGCGGTAGCACAGGTAAAAGATCTAGTTAAAAATATAATAAGAGTATTTTCTCTCATTACAAAGACACGGATACTTGATCAAATTAAACTAACACCTATGGATAAAGATTCTTACTTTCTCTTGTTCGACCCTTTAGAATTTTTGGTGTTGAGAGTTTTGAGTTTCTTGTAAAATCCATCAAATCCTCCTCCATCTTATGACACTTGGTTGAGAAGGAAAAATCTCTAATAGTTATAGCACAACCACATGTTGGCTTGGAATAAAAATGAATAAAATTTTTTTCATTTTTTATGCATTTTTAATATGTTTCCTTTCACATGTTTAGTGAACTCTTGATCTCATAACAATGTTAAATAAAAAATAATAATAAAAAAATACTTTAATTTCAATGAAAAAAATGCAACCACCATTTCATATATGAAGTGTCCTTTCAACAAAACTCTTCCTTTTCCCAAAACCTGTGTATCTGAAATCAAAGAAAAAAATATCCATTAGAGAATACGAAAAATTATAGAAATAGAAACACACACACAAAGCTTGAAGAGAAAATCAAAACTATCAAAAAATGAAATGGAAGAAATGAAAAGGATAACATAAGCAACATATATATAAGCTTAGAAAAAAATGAGGAGCTTTATAGCAAACTTGTGTGTAAGAGGATTGATTAAGAATATGAATAATTTTAGAATGTAACCCCTCAATATTAATAAAATGGATTATAATGTATTCATTGTGTAACTTGCATGAAGTGAAGTAAATGAAGTGTTTTTGCGACTGAAGGGAAATGAAAGATAGATAGTAAGGAATGACTAGTAAAGAATCAAGAACAAAAGAGAGCCACATGACATAAGTATGAGAGATTAGTTAGAAAAGGGGGCATTGGTAAGGTGACACATAGGCAAAATGTAGCTTAGAATACATGTATATAGAGATTTCATTGCCAAAATCATCCTTAGATTAATTTAAAATATCAATATTATCCTTGTAACAACTTTTATTATTATTAAGTTATATTATCCTTGTAACAACTTTTATTAGTATAGATTAATTAGAATAGACTGACGGTGTAAAACAACTTTACACTATCAACCAATTAAAATCATTCAATTTGACACTGTTGAAACAAAAATCTTTTTGATGAATGTTTTAATGATAACAAACCTTATGGAATAAACGCTAAGTTTTATGAATGGTGATCTACTGATGTTTGCACTTGAGTCTTTTCACAGAAGTAGACAAGAAGTAATATCAAACCAGTAGCATCCCAAATTCAAAAGAAGATATAACAATTGTTTGAATCAAAAGAGTGTTGAGTGAAGATTCAACAAGAATATGAACTTTATGATTAGTGGATTCTTCATCGTGACCGCATGGTTTTGAACAAAGCCTTCAAGATTCGAGGAATAAAAGGTTGATATTTGAAAGGTACACAAGATCACTCTTAAAGTCATATGACAAAACACAAATTGAGTTGTGTTACATACCTTGACTATCTTCAAGATATGAAGATTCAAGAATGATCTTCAAATAGTTTTTAAAGAAGTTTAAGGAAAAGACACAAAAGTTATAATCATTCTGTTCAGCAGTATGAACTTTCCTATCAAGAGCAGTACCTTCTTCATCCAACTTCAAATCTCCAACACCTTCTTCAAGAATATCCCACAACTCATCATCCATTCCCATAATGTGACTATACATCTTGGTCTTCCACCAAGAGAACGTTTCTGGATCACCATTAAACATGGGAGGTTTGTTGTGATTAACAGATCTTTCATTTTTGTTGTGATTAACATGTTTTTCTCAGATTGTTCACTGTAACACGGTTAAGTGCTAACTATAGAGCCGAAGCTCTGATACCAACTGAAGGTGAGAAAAAACACAAGAAGGGGGGTTGAATTGTGTTTTCAAAAACTTCACCTTCTTACGTTATAAAAACTGTTCCCAGGATCAGAGTCTGATAGAGTTCAGAGTCTGACTTGAGTTCAGAGTCTTAATGCAGCGGATAAAGAGTAAGAGAGCAGAGAAAGAAAAAACACAAGCAATTATACAGGTTCCTTCCACAAACCGGAAATAGTCTTGTCCCCCTTGCACTTCCAAGGAAAGTTTCACTAAAATGTAATATCAAATTACAAGTTGCTCAAACACAAAGTAAGAGACTTCTCAATGCTCAATGACAACTCCAAAAGACTTCCTTTGCTCAATCACAACTGAAAGAGACTTCTATGCTCAATCACAAAAGAAAGAGACTTCTCTAAATAATTACAAAGAATTGAAAATGGTTTTGAATACTTGATATACGATCAGAGGTATTCACAAAACAATACAAACGGAATAGACTCTGTTTTTCTAGACACTTAAGAATTCTAAGATATGAACTTTTGTAAGAATTCTCTAATTTGTTGATGTGAATAAAATTTTGCAGCGTTTTGGCTCAGATAATATGTGTTTGTCTTGTTATATTGTTCTTCAAGTCTTCATCCCTATTTATAGAGGATTTGAGAGACGTTGAGAACTAGCCGGTACATCAACTTGTCTTGACTGAAGGTTTGATTCTTCACCATTGATCTTTTGCTCGATTTGATAATTGTCCTATGAAGATTCAATTTCAAATCCATTCCAATAGAGAAGAAACAATGTCTGCAAACATTACTGTTATTTTTGTCTTGATGTAGAGACAAAATACAGAGATGGTGGTTGCAGAGGCAGACGCAAAGTTAGTGGTTGTACACTTCGTACACTGTACTTTGTCAACGCTCTTACTCTATATATAAAATATGATGTCCCTAACAACCGTTCATTATCTATTTACAAAAGGTCAATCAATTTATGAATTTTTTATATTAGGTGTATGATGATGTGTAAAATTAATGGATATATCATGGTCCAAGTCAGCACTAACTAACTATTGACCATTTCCCTTCAAAATAAAAAACTGATTCGATGGAATAATCTAATTAAAAAAAAATAGTCGTAATATATTAGGGATTTGAAAAATCGCTTGTGTGCAGGGTTCGATTCACTTTCACCACCCATTCACGCAGTCTTTCACGCAATCCTCTGTGAAATGAGCTTCAACTTAACCTACCTGGTAACTTCTTTACTCTATTTTTCTTCCCTTTCGTTTCTTGCTTCTCCCTTTGTTTTCTGTGTTAGTTACATTCAAATTATTGCATTTGTTTCATTAATTTTTTTTTATTTACCATACTAGGTTAATTTTAGAAAACTATTGCATTAGGGTCTCTTGGGATTTAATTATTTGAGCTTGGTCAATGAAAATTGAATGTTTTATTGAAAGATTGAACTTTTGATTTTTGTCAGATATAAAGAAAGTTTTAGAGGTATATATCCATGGAAGAAGTAGAAAAGAGGTATATATCCACAGTTGTTGGTGAAACTGTAGACAAGTCTGTGGAATGTGGGGGTCAGATAGTTGAGGATTTGAGTGGAGAAGCTGGGATTGAGAATGCGGCCGCAGTTAAGTTGGATAGAGTGGTTTCGGAAAGGGAAGCGAGGTATCAATCAATAGTTGGCACTGACTCTTGCACTATGGAGGATGCTGCTGAGGCTGCAGGTCACCCGACGACATCACTATTTGCTGACATTTTGGAAACAATTGATTCAATATTGTACATGCCGTTTGTGAATGAGGACATGTCGAATTTTGGGAATGATAAATTTGATGCCAACTCTAATATTTTTGTTGATATCATGGAAACGATAGATTCGATATTGAATATGCCAATTGTGAATGATAAAGTTGATGGGAAAACCAGTATTGTACATGAAGTTGTCTGTGGAACTGAAGTTGAAAAGTGCAATGCAATGGAGCAAGTAATAGCTGATAAGGATGTGAGTGGTGTTTCTGCTTTGAATACTGAACAATCTGATGTACATGAGGGGGTGGAAATAGATGTTGAAGATCAACAAGGAACAAAAAGAAGTAAAACAATGAACCAAACTGTCGAGGTTAATGGTAAGATATCTACCGATCTCACTGGTGTATTTTTTTGCTTTTTTTTTTCCAGCTTAACTTGTGGCTGAAATTGAAATTGTTGTAAATGAGAATGTCGTTTAGTTTCTAGATAGCAATGCTTGTAGTTCTGTTGGTGCAGAATTGCTGGTATCTATTGACCACGAGGAAAATTTTGATGCTAATGCAATTGCAGAAGGCACTCAAATCACTGACCAAGGGAGCCAAATGCTGTTGCGTGATGGAAAGGAAAAACAAAAGGTTGAAGAGCAAGAATGCGTTGACAAGGACAATTTATTTTTTGTTGACGAGGAACAAGATTTGTGTGAGGTTATTGAGTATGCAGCTCCCGTAGTTAATACAGACGATCAAGCTGGTCCTAGAAATTTAAATAATCAAAGCAGCACCCATCAAAAGCGTAAATATAATTTCAAGGATACTATGCATTCAGCAAAGAAGGAAAAAAGGATGTCAGACCCAATGAATGGTTCTCTGGATTCTCCAGACGGTGATTGTTGGACTCCAGTTCATCTGGTTTCACCTGAACATTCCAAGAAAAGGAGCGCCTTCGATCACTTTGACGATGACTTCAAAATGCAAACTGGGAAAAAAACAATTTCTGTTGCAGAAGTTTCAAATACCACAAATTCATCGTTTAAAATTGGTGACTGTATTCGTAGAGCTGATTGCCAACTCACTACGAAGACAGATGTAGACGTTCGTATTTTTCCTGAGAATGGATTGGATGTTTCTCCTACAACTGTTGAGTATGATGAGAACACAACCGAATATTCGTCTCTAGTTGATATGCTATCTTCACTTCAGTGTGTGGCACAAACACCCCTTGGAGAATATACTTTTCTGAATGGCATAGTCAGCTTCTTCTCTGAATTCAAGAATTCTGTAATTGTGAGTGCTGATTGGAAAGAGATTTCACGTACGGATGAACTTGGCACCATGAGGAAGAAGAAACTACCCATAGCTGGAGCTGGATTTGTTACATTTGAACATATGAGTGACTTGCATTGGACAGACTGGGTCATTGACAATGGCAATGAAGAGAAACCAGTGCAACAACCATTGCTGAAAAACCAGAAAAAGGACGAACTACTTGTCGCTGCTAAGTCACCAAAGCCAGCCCAAGTTAATCGTGGGCCCTATTGGGTCATTGACAATGACAATGAAGAGAAACCAGTGCAACAACCATTGCTGAAAAACCAGAAAAAGGACGAACTACTTGTCGCTGCTAAGTCACCAAAGCCAGCCCAAGTTAATCGTGGGGCCTATTCCTGGGACAAAAATTCTAAAAGCAATCACGCTGAGACTCCTAACAAACCTCCTGGTTATATAGATGAGAATGCTCCTGCTGAGCTTGTTATGAACTTTACCGAGTTCAAATCTGTTCCCTCAGAAACAAACCTTAACAAAATGTTTAGGCGTTTCGGACGACTAAAGGAATCTGAAACAGAAGTTGACAGAGTAAGCAGCCGTGCAAGAGTGGTCTTTAAGAAGCGCGCAGATGCAGAGGTAGCTCTAGGTAGTGCTAAGAAGTTCAAAATATTTGGCTCAGTACTCGTAAATTACCAGCTTAATTACACTCCAAGTGTGTTCAAAGCTTTGAGAAACAAATCATGATTAAAGATCCAATTATCATGGGAAGGCTGCTTTAAAATGACTTTTTTTGCAAATTACTTTGGTAAGGTTTAGATTTCATATTCTGTTCTATACTTGATCAAATGAGAAAATTGGTTACAGTTCTCAACAAAATGAGTATTTATACTAACATAGTTGGTTAGTCCAGTTATTAGTATATTACTTTTATTATACAAATCTTAGACATGATGGTCCACGAAATATTCATATCGTTTTTTTTTTCTTTTTAAAATAAAATAAAGGAATACTCTAATAAACGGTAATCTTTGTTATCTGTATACTGTGAAAATTATCTGAGACATGAAATTGGATGCTGCTAAACCAGAGTAATTAGCTAGCAGCTACATCAGATAAAAAATGTATCACAGTAAATAAATTACTGGAAACAAATAAACATAGTAGTCTACTATTGTAAGCATATTGTTCCAAGTAAAAAGAACCCCATTGCCAATAAGTCAGCAAATTTTCCCTGCCAATGCCAAAGAATTTAAATTATGAAATACTAATGCATAAATGTTTAGCTAAAGTAATTAATATATGGGAAATGCTCACCAGTCGCACTGGTTCGCATGACCCATGATATGTTAGTTCATGTTATTGTCAAAAGATAGATTAGTTACATATTACATATCACCTCAAGACGTGGTGGAGGCTCACTGTCGAGAGTCGTGTACGGAGTAATTTATACATGCACTATACTTCTGTAATCAAGTTAAATGATACAGCTTTAACTTCAATTACCTGAGACAATTTCATTGCCTGTACAGTTTTAGAACTTAAACGATGCAGTTTTAGGGAGTTATAGAATTGAGAAGTAGCATCAAACAATCTTCAAGGTCTTTCATGTTGGTAGTTGAGGTGGCTTCATTGCAAACTTTATGTCATGCCATTTAGGTACTTAAGAGGTTAAATGCAAAGATATTGGCAAGAGTGAAAAATTAAAGGAGAGTAATTTAAATGTGTACCCTGCCTGCAAAATGGATGATGCAGAGGCATGGACATATAATGTAATGGGAATGAGGCAAAAGATATAGTTTTAAAAAATCCTGAATATTTTGTAGGTGTTGTTTTTCATTGGTGTAGATTATTAGAATCATGCTATCTTATTGAAGTGGGAGTGGAGCAGAAACACATCACTTGCTGTTATAAATCAACTATTAGGAAGATATTGCTAAGATTTTTTCCACAGGGTGCCAAGCTTTCCTCTCTTGAAGTGACCAGCGGCGAAGCTCACAAAAAACTTATGCAGGGGCCAACTATAAAGAAGAATTTTTTTTAAAACAAACATATTAAATTTAAGGATAAAATATATTTTTAGTCCCATAAATTATAATTTTTTAGGTTTAGTCCATAAAAAAATTATTCAATTTTTGTCTCAGTTTTTTTAAAATTTTACAAAAAAAAAGTGGTTTTAGTCTTGAATTTAATCTCTTAACAAAAAATTAAGGACTAAAATTAACAAATCTTAGGAACTTAACATAAAAATCGCTATTTAGAAACGTTGGGCAAAATGCGTTTTGCAAAAAATTAAGGACTAAAATTAACAAATCTTAGGAACTTAACATAAAAATCGCTATTTAGAAACGTTGGGCAAAATGCGTTTTGAGAACCCAATTTCATCAATAATTGTCTGATTAATAATGTTTAATAATAGATTAATAATGTCTTTTCAAATGTAAATAAATAGGTTATTTAAAAGAAACTCATTGTCCATTTAATTTTTCTATGACTATTGTCATGATAATTTTTATTCTTGAAAAAGGTTTCTCTATTGTTGTTATTGAGACCGAAAACCAATACAAATAAATATATCAATCTTGTAGTAATTTTTTTACTTTATTATTTATGCTAATTTTTGCAACTAAATTTATTTGGGGTAGCTCAATGTTTATTATTTGGGGTAGTCGGATATAAATACATACCAATCACTTCAAGAATAATATTTTTTTTGGGTAGCCAAGCCTTGCTAACCCTCCCATATGAAGGGCTACGCCCCTGGAAGTGACCCACTTGCCAAAAATGTATTGTAGGCCTGGTTTAAGAAAAGTAACAACGTTGCAAATTACATGGTTTTTCCAAATAACTCTATGGTTAACAGTAATTTTTAGTTTGAAAGGTCATACCATAAATAAATTCCTAAAGTTATGTCCCAAAAACAAAACCAAAAGTCCAAAGTTTGTGATGTAATCATACAAGTTATTCTTAAATACTATTTGTTTGGTCCATCTAAATATCCACTTTTTAAGTTTTCATCGCAGTATTTTTCTTTTTATTGCTAAGATGGACCAAACAAATAGTTAGATGGAAACTGTTTGAAACTCATAGTTTTTTTTTTTTTTTTTAAAAATGTTTGATACTCATAGTTTTAATCTAAATTTATATTGTCAAATCTGAATAAATTTATTTTGTTCCATCTGAATGTTTTCCATCTAACAATTTATTTTTTACTAAGGGTTAATAGGTCTTTACCCCCTGTAAAATATTTTTTTTATTAACTCCTGTAAAATATTATTTTTTTTATTTACTTCCTAATAGTCCAAACAAAAACCAATTTTTTTTTTTCAAGAAATTTTTCGTTTTTGTTTGGCCTACCAGGGGGAGGGGGTATATCAAAAAAATAATATTTTACGGGGGTAAATCAAAAAAAATATTTTACAGGGTGTAAAACCGAAAATGACCTATATTACAGGGGGTAAAGACCTATTAACCCTATTTTTAATCTGCATGTTGTACTCATAGTAGCAGAACAATTTATTTTGAAAAAAATCTGAAACAAACCGCCCCTTAATGTAATACATTCAATTCAATTCATGAAGAGGAAGGATTACATATTCACTTGTCCATATGATAGAATGTTCATCTAGGACCTGACAGTTCAGCTGGCTGGATATGTGAAATAGAATCTACTACTATATCCAATTTGCATTAGAAGGGTGATGATGCATGCGGCAGTTTCTAAAATCTTGTCGGTACTTATCTTCTTTCTGCCATTGCTTCCATTTTTCGGCCAAACCATCACCTTCTAGCATTCTAACCACCTCAGACATCTTAGGTCTTTCCATATGGGACACTTGTATTAACTGCTCTACCTCATCATCATCATAATTTCCCTTTAACTCTGCATCTGCCAGTGTTTCAAACTTCTTCTCTTTAAGAACTCCTTTAATCTGCATTCAGAACAATTTCAGGCAGTTGCCAACAATGATTGATTAGTCATCTGTGTTGATTTGACATTATAGCCTAAGCAACGCGGCTTATAAATACTTTTTAATTTTTTCCCAAAATAACACCTGCACTATTTTCTAACATTTTGGTCCTCCTTTTTGTTTGAGTCTCTACAATAATACCTTCTTGTTTGTCTGTATGTTTTATTCCATATAATATTTGGTTCATATTCTGCATGATAGGAACTAAAACACACAACAATATTATAAAGACTAAAAAGAAAAGGAATCATATATATAATATAACTAGGAATAAAGTTTTAAAAATTAGAGTCTAAATGAAAACAGGGAGGACCAAGATGAAAAAATATATATAGGTTATAGGGATGGAATCAAGAATTTTTTTTAATAAGACTACTATGATGTAATGGGATATCATAGGGACCAAAACATATCTAAGCAAAATAAAAGTAACCCTTCCTTCAAAAATTAGTAAAACGTAAAGTTTTGGCAATTGAAGAAACTTTCACAAAATATCAATAAAACAAATATCAAGTATTGAGAAAGGAATGATGATACACTAAATAATGATGCTTGAGCGTATAGAACATCGTGAAGAAATTAATGCATGCCGCAGTGTTGAATGTAGGATTTAACTAAAAATTTGTTCAACAACTAAAAACATATTTATAGTTAAAGGAAAACCTACCAAATCAAGCAACATCACATCATCATCATCATTGGCAAGACGTGCTAGGTCAGAAGCCCTCGGTCCAGTTATTAGTTCAAGAAGCATCACACCATATGCAAAAACATCCATATTTTCTGAAGACCTTCCAGTTAAGAGATATACTCAGGTGCTATATGCCCAACCGTACCAAAAACAGCAGTAGTATCATGGGTATCTTTGTATTCCATAAGCATTGCATAACCAAAATCTCCAACAACTGCTTCCAATTCCTCATGGGCCGTATGGGGAGGATGTGGCCCGTTTGGCTTCAATTTGGTGGAGAGGTTTGGCTAAAGTGGAGGAGTTGGGTGGGGAAAATTGGTTCAAATCAGAGGTAGTTCGTAAGATGGGGGATGGACCGAGTACTAGTTTTTGGAGGGATAGGTGGCGTACCGAGATTCCGTTGAGTGTAGTGTGGGGGAGGTGTTGAGTGGTAGAGAGGGAGGGGGGAGGTGGAATTTGGTGTGGCGAAGAGACCTATTTGTGTGGGAAACGGAGCTTGTGGAGAACTTGGGGGGTTTGTTGGAAGGGGTGTTGGTGGGGGAAGGGAGAGAGAGTGGGGGTGGAGGCCGGAGGGAGGGAGAGTTTTCTCAGTGAACTCGTGTTATAAGCTTCTTGAGAGGCTGTTTTTGATCGATGTTAATTTATCCGAAGATGAGGAGCGTGTGTTTGGTGATCTTTGGAGGTGTTGTTAGCTTTTGCTTGGACTTTGTTACTTGACCTTATACCGATAAGGGTGAATCTAGCGATTAGGGGTGTTTTGAATGCGGATGCATCAAAGACTTATGTTTTTTGTGGAAGGTTGGAGGAAACGGCGTTGCACTTGCACCTCTTCTTACATTGCGAGGTGGTTACGAGGTTGTGGCAAAAGGTGATGCAGTGGCTTCAATTTAATTTTATAACACCGCATAATCGTTGGGCTCATTTTCTGTGTTGGTCAAACGAGGCGTCAACTAAGAAGCTTAGACATGGCTTCTGGTTGATTTGGAACGCGACGGTTTGGGCTATTTTGGAAGAGAAGGAATGATATTGTGTTCAATAATGGTGTTGTCGACTTAGATGATTTGGTGGAAAATATTAAAGTTCTATGGTGGTATTGGAGTTTGAGTAAGTTAAAAATCGCGTCATGTCTTTACTATGAGTGGTGTTGGAATCCTCGGGAATGTTTGATTAGGTAACAGTCGGTTTTGGTGGAGTTTTGTGGCAGAGGGAGCTTTTGGCAGGCAGCAGCACCTGTTGTGTGGTCTGGCACGGCTGCTGTTATCTGTTTTTGGTGGCTGGCAGTATGGTTTTGTTGCTGCAGATTGTGCTGGTGCAGTGCTGTTCTATTAGTTTGGAGCTTTGCCTTGTAACTGCTTTCTAGTTTTCGTTTTCAGCTCCATTCTTCTCTTATTGAGAGTTTTGGATGCATTAATAATATTTGCTATTAAAAAAAAACAATATGTTTGCAGCTTTCAGATCACGGTGAATAATCTTAGGGTCACAACTATAATGCAAGTGAGCAATCCCCCTGGCAGATCCCAGTGCAATATTCTTCTGAATTGCCCAGTCAAGCGGAGGTTGAGAGTCATTATGTTCTACAACAATTAAACCAACCAGAATCAATATACATAAACACGGTTTTATTAGTTTGAAACTGGAACTTTTGAAATTCAACATTAAGAGTATTAATTTGCATTTGAAAATTCGAGCTATTTAAGAATTTCCATGTCTGTGTTTACATAGCTTCCAGCTAATATCAAGGAAATACAAATTGTTGTTTTTGTAGTAATAAATCAAAAACAAATTTGCCATTGAAAACTAACACTTAAAACGTTGATGCCAAACAAGGATATATGAGAGAAAAGATAGGACACCTCGTAAAAACATTGCTACACTTCCATTAGCCATGTAAGGATACACAAGCAAGTGTTCAGTAGGTGTCATGCAAAAACCACGAAGGCATAGCAAATTATGATGCACAGCCATGCTGATCAATTCAACTTCAGTTTGAAATTGCAGCTCTCCACCCGGGATGCGTTCCTCTTTAAGTCTTCGTACATACATTCAATTCTCAATACTTCCTCCTTCCTCTTCATGAAAGTGAATATGTAATCCTTCCTCTTCAATCCGTCCTCTTCATGAAAGTGAATATGTAATCCTTCCTCTTCAATCCTTCCTCTGCATGAAAGTGAATATGTAATCTTAATGTATAACGTACATACATTCAATTCTCAATCTTTTTGTCCTCCTAGCTTAAAATTTTCTAGCCATTCTTATCCAATTTTACCCATACACTTCAAATTATATATATATATATATCTTCCAACTTCAATACCATTCATAAGTTCATCAACTTTTGTTTTTCATGTCCCCTTTCTCTCATGCGACCAGATAAACACTATCATATAGGATCAATACGTTCAATCTTTTTATCATATTGTCAAATTGTCACAAGTCATCATTTTTGCTGATCATTAAGGATCGAGAAATGCACAAATATTGGATCTCATGTATGTAAGCTCTAAAAAAAGTCATTTTAGCACAATTGATACTACGTCTAGAGTCAATGTCTTCCAGTGCAAAGTTGTTTTAAACATCGATCTAAGGATCCAAATGGAAAGCAAAATGAAGACAATAGAAACCCTTGTACTCCAATTACCTTTATATTCATCTGGACCCAATAGAACTTCTGTTTGTTGGAAAATGTTGTTATTCTCCCACCAAAAAATAAGAAACTAATAGCAAAGCTCACTCACCTAGCTAAAGCAGCATCTTTATACAACAAAGACAAAAAAATGTTCAATCACATGAAATGTGTATACCAAGACACATGATAAGAATAACTTATAAAATAGAACTTAATTGTTAACATAGACGTATGATTGAGACAAAAACGAAATGGACACAGTATGACAGAAATCAAATGAAGATGTAAAAGAAACAATTATTAATTAGTGAGTCGTTTCCATTGTTTTGGAAGAAAACTAAAAGAAACACATCAAGCAGGCCATAAATTTCTTTAACAAAATGAGTAGCTCCAATATTCTTTCTTCATACCATCCCACCATGCACCATCAGTAGCGCTTGTTCTTCAAGTTAGGGATATAGATCTATAATAATTTGAAAAGGACTTCATTAAACAAAATAACGAAACAACAAAACAAAACAAAACATGACATAACAAGAACACAAAGGAAAAAATGAATGCATAATACTCAAAAGTGCAGTCATTTCCCTTTGTGAAAAAAATAATGAAAATTCAACCATGATGCCATGAATGCAAGCATGTATTGTAAGGTGGTGACACAACTTCACACAAGTGTCGTGTTTAAAAATCAGATTTTATAGAAATATATCATTATAAGGTATAGACATAAAACAATTCTAAATTCTTGAATCAGTATTCATGTTTTTTTTTTTAACAGCAATATGGATGTATATATTAATTAGCAAAAACACGTTAATACACAACCAATCGAGTTCTAAACAAGATCATTGCTTCATCCGGTTTACTCTACATAATAATAGTAAGAACATTATGAAACAACTGAAATTAAAACAAGTTTGAATAAATAAAATAATTTGGCTTATCTTACCCCTTCTACCTATAGAACAATACAACAACAAACAAACAAGTCTTATATCCCACCAAGTGAGATCAACTATATGCATCAAACGACATCATATTGTTCTATCATGTATCATATCCCTATCCAACTCATTAATCTGTAAATATTTCTTGATAGTTTCTCTTATAGTTTTTTTTTTTTTTTTTTAAATTTTTATTTACCT
>Ga0228710_1009397_pt1 | contig 13585 bp, 4 predicted proteins | sample MedpolnodulmetaG_FD_177995 | JGI IMG/M metagenome (GOLD analysis project Ga0228710, IMG submission 177995) | Root nodule microbial communities from Medicago polymorpha collected in Santa Monica, California, United States - pink nodules | ecosystem: Host-associated > Plants > Roots > Nodule...
CTTATAAGGTGCGTTTGCCGAATATACGTCGATGGTTTCTGTCAAGATAGGAGACTCGGAAATGAAAGAATCTGCAACTACTGAAGCATCAGTTTCATGGCTCTCATTCCCAGTATCAATAAAAGATTGATCAATGACCATCCAAATTGGACGGAGTTAAGGATCTTGTCACGTTTTTCACTATATGCAAACTTATAGAAGATTTGGACCTCGGTAAACCATCTGATAATTTCACACCTGTAGTTGAAAATGTGCCTTCGATATGTACATACCGGAGGTGCAAAATGAGAAAAATTCAAATGAACTACCGGTATTTATCTACCGGAAGTCGTATAAAGGTTATTTTTGTATTTGTAGGGGGCCTAAAGAGATATTGAGGGGGCGTAAAAAGCAATCCTCGAAGATGATGAGGATATATTAAGAAACTTAAGCCCATTATTAAGACCCAAATTCTAAATTTAAAATGACACTAACAACTTTACTTTATACACCGCTATTGTAGCTCATACACCCACCACACCATGAAAAGTCAATTTTACCACTAATCTCATTTAAATTGTTTCAATTTCTTATTTTCACTTAGTGTGACAAAATGGTAGATTCTGATCTAGAATTTTATTTCTAAATTGTACGTATGAAAAAACATATATTTAGAGAGAGTTTAACCTCTTAAATAATTTTCGATTACTTTGAATAAGTAAAGTAGTACAACAGTGATATTGATAACTAGAAACATTCGAAATAAAGAATATTTAAGTGAAAGATAAAAAACAACGGTATCATAAAATAAATTAATTACTTTTTTTTTAAGAAAAAATAAATTAAAGACTTAATCGCAACTTTGATCCTCCTACTTATATACAATCATGTAATTGATCATCAATTTTAGTCCCTTAATGAGATATTTTGGATTAAAAATTTTAAAACCACTAAATTTTATTCCCTTCATGAGATAATTTGGATTAAAAATTACTATGTAACATATTTTAAATGACCTCGTAGACAATCAAGTGATGTGAAATCATTTAGGTGAACTAATTATTTTTTAGGGTTAACTATATTTTTAGTTCCTACCAACAATGTATTTAGCTATACATTCAGATATATCAAACATAAATGGGTTATGTCAACTGGTGCCTTTGGGGCACTGGTTAAAGAAACCAAAAAAAAGAAAGTTTTAAATTAAAAGAGGTACTTTTTAGACTTTTAATGAGTTGACTGCACAAGTTTCAATGCGATGTTATTATATTTGCTTCCTTAACCAGTGTCCCGGGGACACCGGTTAACATTACCCAACATAAAGTTGATATCAATTGTATTTAAATAAATAAATTAAAAATTATGAAAGTAAGTTAGGTGAGTTAGCGGACTCGCTAGGGCCAAAGGAGACCTAAATGTTTAAAAACTGTTTATATCAAATGTTTTGTGGGTTAATCAACTCCTTCTCAACTGAATCAACTTTCATTGACATCTATAAAAAAAATTAGAGAAGTGATATTTATACATCCATTTTTTTTATAACTTTTTGATAATTTTCTCTCTCATACTCACATGTTATTCTTATTCTCTCTCTTCCTTTTTCTCTCTTCGTTGTTTTTTATCAACAAGAAGAGAGAGAAAACATGGTTGTCACCAAAGTTGTTATTAAATAGATGTACAAATATCATTGCTCAAAAATTTAAAACTATAGAAAAATTTAATTGTCCATAAAAAATGTTGAGGCATACTTATAAGTTATATCATTGATTTTTATTTTTATTTTTAAAAAACTAGAAATTCAATGACATAACATGGATTTAAATTTACGTGAACAAGCTTAAAGCTGCCATTTCGTTAGAGGGACAATTCATTGCACGAGCAAGCCAAAAAACCCAAAAGGCTCAACAACTACCACTTAGTTTGAGTCAAACATCACGTTAATATGACTAATCATGCATAAAAGATTGCACAAACATGCACCCAACAAAAGATAAACTATGAAAAGAAAATGCAAAGTAAATCTTCTAGAAGAATTTAAAACCACTAACATGAATTCTAAAAGCTAAGACTACTCCAATCACCTAAACCGCTAATGTTTCATACAAAAAAGGGACAATGTAGTCATGTATGTATATTAATAAATTGATTGCTCAAAAAAATTAATACTCAAATAATAACACCAAGAAACAAAAAGGTAAATTATATAGTAGGTGCCAAAGACAGCCATCACTCGTACTCGTGGCAATTAAGATGTTGGCTGGGTTAATTTGTACTAGAACAAGTGAACAAGAATTTTAGTTTTAGGAACTAAATAATATGAGGTTGGCTGAGTTAGTTTGTCACTCAAAACTATTCAAGAATTGAGTGGAGAATGAGAGCCATTTGTTCTGGAATTTCTCATTTCTGATGAAAATAAAAACTGATTACAAGAATGCAAAAGTAAAGCTTAAATACAGTGATGATTGCAACTAATTTTAACTTAATTGTAACTATAACTAACTCAAACCTAATTTTACAGTAAGCAACTAAATAATAACTAACTATAAAAATTAAATAAGTGTAAACATATCTCTTTTTATACGCGAGTTCGCTGGGTTGCGCCTGTGATTAGTGCATTTTTGTTACGATAGATTAGAGTTGATTCATCTGAACTGTATTATTACGATGTATTTAAAATAAATAAAAAATTGAAAGTGAAAGAATTTTAAATGATAGAGGCTGAATAAAAGATTTAATATGAAAGTGAATGATATCCAATAACTAAAATTTAAAATAAAAAATTAAACAAATGACATTAAAACTAATAAAACAATTTATCATAATGTTGGGATAATGTTAGGACTTTTGGGTGAGCCTACACTGAGTTGAATCATCATATTAATTATTTTACCAAAAAATTAGACTCAATTAGAAAAAATGCACATCATTTTTAAATTTCTAATAAGTATATATTTTTATCAACTAAAAATAATACATATGCATTCTTCTAGGGATTCTACACTGAATTTGATCAAACATTAGATTAAGAGAAACCACACAAGTGAGATTGATATCATATCTTCGTCTAAAACCTTTAGGTATCAAGTATTTGAGTCATCACACTTATATGTTGTTCAAAGTCTACTATTCCATTCAATATATATAGAACTTTTTAACCCACACTCGACATATTAACATTTCTTAATCAAGTGCGCAACTATCCACATCTGTAATTACAAGACATATTTAAACAAGGTCAAATTAAGGCACACTTAAACAGTTAGGTTGGTGGTGGTTTCATGGAGTGAGTTTCAAGTTCTTTTCTTCCATAAGAAGAAAGAAATAAAATTAGAAGGAAAAAAATATGGAATTGAAAAAGGAATTTAAACATGAAAAGATAGGAGAAAGACAATAAATATTATGTGTTTTGTTTTCTTAAAAAAATAAAAATATTATGCGTTTTATTGTGGGTGTATAGGGGATAACGTGAGTAGTCGGTTATTTTATGGGTTTGTTGAAGGAGTTGGAGATTTTTCGGTATGGACAAAACTTAGGTGCTTTTCATATGGTTCTTAACTAAAAATACACTTTTTTTATATATATAACAAACTTTGAGAAAATTATGGATTTAAGAAAATCATGGTAAAATTAGTTAAGAACCATACGAAAAGCATCTAAGAAATTGTACCTAAGTTTTTTCCTTTGGGTAATTAGTTTACCAACAAATTAGATTAATTAAATAATTTTAAATTGTCTAATAAGCATATATTTTTGTCTACTTAGCATAATGCATCAACATTTTACCATTTTCACTTGCCACCAAAGTCCAAAAGTGAATAAATTTGAAATAATAGACTTTGATGAATGATTTCACATGAAAGAGAATGACATCCAAAAATTAAAAAAAGAACGGTTCATCACAATGTTTTGACTTTCAAAGAATCCTACATTGAGTTAGATTATCTCATTAGACAAAGAGATTCCACAAGAGTGAGTTTGACACTACATCTTAACCTAAATTTTAACGAATTAGGTATATGACTCATACCACTCATATGTTTCTCAATATTTACTCTTGCATTCAATGTATAACTTTAGTTGACACTTAACACACTACATCTCTCACTCATGTTTGAGACTCTCTACATCCGTAACACCCAGAACCACACATGCTTCCTCCGTAAAATCGAATTAGGTTATTATACCATCGTTGGACCTTATAGAGGGAGCCAACATTGGTGTGGATCAATCTATTGGACATAAAACAACTATATAAATGAGAATAATACCACATCTTCATCCAATATTTTAATTACAAGGGAATTCTAGCCCGTGCTTGGCACAGGTATCCATACTAGTTGTAACCAGTGGCGGAGCCAGGACCTGAGCCTAGGGTGTGCAAATCTTTTCGCTAAAATTAATAATTATATTTAAATATCAAAACATAAAAATTAAATTACATTATTATTATTAGGGGTAATTTTCATCTTGGTCCCTGTATGTCTAACAAATAGTCACCATAGTCCCTCACTATATCGAAATTTTAAAATAGTCCTTGATTGTATGCTTTTTTAGTCAAAATAGTCCTTCATATTAAAATAATCCTTCAACGTTGACATTAATTCTTTTAATGTCAGGACTAAACGACAATAAGTAAGTATTTGTAGGGACTGATATAACAATAAGTAAGTATGTTAAAGGACTAATATGACAATATTAATGAAATATTTTAACGTAAGGGCTATTTTGATTAACTTAATACACAATCAGAGACTATTTTGATATTTCAACACGTTGAAGGACTATTGTGACTAATCGTTTTGGGTTAATTAAGTTTTTAGTCCCTATAAATATTCACAGTTTTGTTTTTAGTCCCTGCAAAATAAAATCGCATTTTTTAGTCCTTATGACATTTTCCTTAAGCATTTTAGGGACAAAAAATGTTGATGAAATTTTTTTACAGGGACCAAAAATGCTGATCGAAATTTTTTATAGGGACTAAAAATGCTTATGGATAATTTTATAGGGGTGTGATTTTATTTTCTAGGGACTAAAAAAAAATTATAAATATCTACAGGGACCATTTACTTAATTAACCCTTATTATTATTATTATTATTATTATTATTATTATTATTATTATTATTATTATTTATACGAGTACTTCACACAAAATTCACTCTAGCTTAATGGCAAGGCCTTGATATTGTTAGTCTTATGGCCCGTTTGAATTAGTTTATTTTAAAGCTTATATAAAACAGCTTATGCAAATAAATAAGTTTTTATGTACTATTTATAAGTTTTTAAGGTAGTTTATGAAAAACTCGTTTATGAAGATACAATTTTCGTTAGTGAGAGTTTATAAATTAAAATAAAAGCTTATTTATTTACATAAGTTATTTTTCATAAGCTCAAACCAAACGGGGCCTTAGTACGGTTTGATTCCAAGCCGCTCAATTTTTGCAACTAAAATATGAATACATTAAGTATCAATTAAGTAATAAAAGAAAATAAAAGATTTTTGTTACTCAAATTAAAAAAGTAAAGAAACAAAACCGAAAAGACATATACTGTCAATAAATAAAATGACTCAAATCACATAAAGTGAGAAAAAGTAAATTGTAAAATTGCAGTGCAGCAGAAAATAGTCAAACATATTTTGCCATGAGAGAAAGATGGTTCAGCGGTCAGTGAGCAAGTGCACTATTAAGTATTCAGGGTGTGCAGATGCAGTTTATAATAGGATTATGGGTGTATTTTCTAAGAACTCAGGGTGTGCAAGTGCACACCCTCACTTGTACATAGCTCCGCCAGTGGTTGTAACTATAACTAACTCAAACCTAATTTTACAGTAAGCAACTAAATAATAACTAACTACAAAAATTAAATAAGTGTAAATATATCTCTTTTTATACGCGGGTTCGCTGGGTTGCGCCTGTGATTAGTGCATTTTTGTTAGGATAGATTAGAGTTGATTCGAACTGTATTATTAGGATGTATTCCTTTATAGGTTATTCCTGGGTCAGGGCTATGCCCCTGTCTTTGTATCCCTTTCTTTTTTATATAATTTTTACTTTGCCTAAAAAAAATATCTCTTTTTAGAGCACTATTTTTCCAAGCTCTGGCTACTAAAAAACTCCACATTTTCAAAAGTGTGCATTCAAATGCACAAATTGTCCAAAAGCATGCATCTAGACGTGCAAATTATAATGGTTTTTCTAGTATATATATGACTTTTGAATTGATATTGTGGTGAGAGAAATAGCCCCCCTCTTTCAATCATTATTTATGGACTAACATGGAAAGCACTCCCTTTCTACTTTTGGTTACCAGTATATCTTGTTTTTTCCACTCCTGTTATTGTTTTGCATTCCTCTTTACACGTCATTGTGTCATGATAGAGTTGGTAGAATGATTGATTATATTATGATTATGCTTAAATATGATGGAGTATCAAAAGAGGGGCAAAGATCATGTATTTTGACGTCATGATACCGAGAATATTCTAAAAAAAATAGCTTAATTAAAAGGGACGTTGGAGCTGACTTGATTAGATTTTAGGGTAAAGTGCATTTTTCACCCCTTGATTTTTAAAAGTTACAGTTTTAGTCTTCTATGAAAAAAATGATAAAAGTGACCCCATGTTCAGGGAAATATGTTCTTTTGACCCCCTAACATAAGGGAAATATGACCTTTTGACCCCTTATCTTCTCAAAAAGTTGCGATTATGACCCCTTTTTTGGGACAAGTGGCGTCTTCTCAACAATTTTGAGACAAAAGGGGCCAAAATTGTAATTTTTTTAATAGGGGACCAAAATCGCAACATTTTTAAACTTAGGGGTCGAAAAGTGCAGTTTAGCCTAGATTTTATTTAAAATAATTCCATGACATTATATATTTTTTAGGAAATTTCACGGCATTATATAGTATTTGTATTAATGTTAGAGATATATTTTTAAAAAGAAAAAAGAAAAAAATAGCCGGCCCTAACTTTCTAGTGAGGAAAACTCCAACTTCTCTCTAAACTTTCTTTCTCCTTCGTTCATCGATGAGGGGTGGTTTTAGGTCATTTTTGACTTAGAATCACCCCTCGACATCTTTTTCCCTTTTCTTTCAATCTAAATAAGTGGTTTTCACATATATCAAGTTTTTTCTTTTGTGTTTTTTTGTGATTTCGTCGTCTAAGTGCGACATTGTGTTGTTCGTCGTCTAATGCGACGTTTGATTTCGCGTCTTGTCGCGGTGTTCGTTTATTTCCTATCGAAAGATCGGCATCAATCAATTTCAAATTCAACCAATGATTTGGTCGTCAACGTTGAAGATCTGGATGCATGTGAATTTCGGTGACTTAGGTTTTATCATATTATTTGTAGGCATTTTTCCGTTTCATGCTATTAACTTGGGTGCTGTGAGTTTGTTCGCAGATTCATCCTTTACATTTTTAGCGATGTTTGTATCTGATGTAATCTATCGATTTGAATGAATGAATATCTATTTATTTTTTTAAAAAAAAATCATAAAGAAATTTGTAATATACATCTTACTTTATAATTTATTATTCTAATAAGCTCTTTAAAAATTTATGAACGTCAGATTAATTAAATGAACTAATTAAACTCATCTACTTACTTCATCTACTTTGTGGTTTAATTTTTACTTTGAAATGATGATTATAACAAATTGGGATTCCCTACAGCGAGGAGGTTCTTGCATTCCCACATTTAACCACGTCACTTGTTTGTTGGATTGAGATGAGATGGTGTAAATTTCAAGCATTTTTTTTCATTTATTTATTTTTAATATTGAGATTTGAAATTTGCACCTCTCAATCTCAATTCAACAATCATTGATGTAGCTGAATGTGAAAAGTTGGTGACCGACCGCGAACAATACTTTATTGCTTAATCTAAGAGGTGTATTTATTTACTATTTATTTAATTATTTCATATCTTCTGTGATTTCAAAATAGCGGATGATGCCACATGGTAATGAATTATATTGCAGAATGATAATAGTGTATATTGTCACTTGATATAATTTTCATAATCAAATACATATTGCAGACTAAAACCATTAGAAACAATGTCATCTAATCATTGGTTAAAAAAATGTCATCTAATCTGTTTATAAAACAAAACACGTCAATTTAAATATGTGCTAAGCTAAGAAATATTATAATTATACATTTTTACAAGGATGTCAACCACTATGTTAATTGTTTGCCTTTATTATCTTTTGAGTCGAATATAAGAAAAAATATATATAAATTTTTAAGTTCGGGGGGCATTTGCAAAACGTAATGTTGACTAACAGAAGAATTTGACGGAGTGGGTAAATTAATTAACGTTGTGCAATTTTATGGGGTAATTGAAGTTTTGTTAATGTCAGAGGGGTAATTGACAAAACTTACAATTTCATGAGGTAATTGCTTATTTACTCAATGATATTTGTACAACCATTTTTTGACAACTTTTGAAACAAGGGAAATGTTAATTTGTGCCCTTAAGACACAAGTTCAGAAGCTAAATGTAGAAATAATGTATTGGAATGCGTGCATTAAATTTAATTTTTATTGTTTTAATGAATTGAATGCACAAAATTTAAGAAAATATTTCTTTTTTTGGATTTCTTACCATGTGCCCTAAGGGCACAAGTTAACACTACCCAGTAAGACAAATGTTAACTTGTGCCCTCAAAGGCGCATGTTAAGGAACTTAATAAAGAAATATACGCATAAAAAGTCGTGCATTCAACTTCTAAAAAGTTAATATATTATGTTTTTCAATGCAAAGTTGCCCTTTTTGGGTTGCTTAACATGTGCCTTTAGAGCACAAGTTAACATGACCCATAAAATAAATTATACAATGCGCGAATGGATTTATTACTAATATTAATAGTAAAAACTCATTATAAATAGATAAAATACACTACAAAATTACAAAATTATAAGTTGGCATTGTTGTTTTACTTCATCTTTAAGCATCTCATGAATAACATTCTCTCCAAGCCAACAACGACCACCACAACCATTAACCCATTTAGTAACACTTATATAAAATCTTTCACGAGGTTTAGAGTCAGAAGTCCATTTACCAGCTCCCATATAGAACTTGTCACGAGAACTGAAAATCATTTTCGTAAGCGAATTTGCACTCCTCAATAGATGACTAGCTAACTCGATAACATTTGTGGATCAAACACAACCACGCAAATCCACACATTTCAAATCATTATGAGAAAACCCCGCATATTCTCTTTTTTGCCTCTTAAATCCAACCATGTGTGAATGTTCTGGAAGTAGATTTAAAATCTGAAAATTGAAAAAGTTCCGGATGTAGATTTAAAATCTAAAAATTGAAAAATAAAGAGCATAATATAACTAATATGAAAATTTAAAAATTCCATTAGGCATATAAAACTAATCCAGGACTTATTCATTATTTTAGTTGAAATAAGAGGTTGTTTGATTGAGGTTATGTTTGACAAGGTCAAACTGCTAGCTTAAGATACATGTCACAATTTGTAAACGTGTACTATTCACATGACTTTAACTATATTTTTTAAGTAGTATATAAATACAAATGTTAATTATATAAGATTTTGTTTGATTTGTCTCAATGAATATTTTTAAAAGGGTTTTTCTATCATGTGCAAATTTGCACATGTTAAGAAGTTTAAAGTAGTAACTTTGACTTGGAACTTGTGTTTTTTATATTAAATATGTAACTTTTAATCAATAATTGTTGGTTTTCAATGAAAAAAATACTACTTTTAGTTACCTTAACATGTGCAATATTGCACATGTTAGACAAACCCTTTTTAAAATAAGGTTAGTTTTAGTTAATCAATGAATGTAAAATTGTGATTTAAGTTTTAGTGTTGCCTTCATCATAGTACTTGGTCTCATCACCTACAGATTCTCTTTTGGAAGTCTTACTTCCTCAACTACTAAATTTGGTAACGGCAATGTTTGATTGACTTGAAATGTCATAGTGGGAAAATCTTCCCGTCTTATCCCATTTATCGAAATAGTAAATTAAGTTCTGCCTTTTTTCTGTTTGCTAGTGTTTGTGTAGGGAAGGTTACTGAACAGAACTCAAAAACATTGAATAATGAACCAAGTACAGCTAATTCAAGTCAGGAGAGGATAGCTCAGGGCGTTCTTGAGCAAGAGACTTGTAAAACGTCGCACGGATCTACTGAAGTGCCTGATGTGAGTGTAGATGGTATTGTTGCTTCCAAAGACAGTGGGTCGCAGAACAGCTCCAGCGTACAGTATGAGATTCAACAGAACAGTTCTCAGCCAGGTTCGGAATCAGGTTTGGTAGCCACACCAACTAGTATTGCTAATCGGAAGAGTAAAAGATTGGCCAGATACAACAGAAGGGGCAGCAAAGGTGTCAAATGATGCTGGTTGTATTTTGTATGTTAAATTGTAAGTTACTGTTAGCTTGGAAATAGGGATTATGCTGGGTAGGCCATTTGTTGAGGTTAATAATGTTCACAAATGAGTCTGCGTCAACTTAGGCAGTATGTTTAGTTCATTTGCTTTTTATTCTACGTCAACGAAAATCAAGCTCAGGAAATTGAATGTATTATCTGTAAAAATAGTTAAATTAGCGACATGGAAGTTTTTTCTTTTCCTATTTAACTAACTGCATGGATTTGCATGCACAAGCATGTGCAACCTGATATGTAAAATTGGCCCCTGGCAGTCAGGCTCCGTGAGGCTCCTCCATCACAAGCCAAGAGTTAGAACACGCACCTTCACAGGACAACGGAAGGTATAGATGATTCATGATAATAATATGTAAGGAAGGATGCTTGTTTGTGTGTGTGATGATAATAATGTGAGGGTGTTTGTTTGTGTATTAATTTAATTGTATTATTACTATTATTATTATTAAAATTTTAGCCAAATGCATTATGTGATGTGATCTTTTAAGTTGAATGTTTATAACAAGTTAGTTTTCAAGTTTTTTTTCCTTCAACAAATTCGCCTGTTATGTCATAAAATGTTTACACGTTACTGATTTTCATCCCAGCTATTAAAATGCTTAGATTCCATTACGATGACGAGGTGACATGTTCACGCTAGCAAATTATATTTTGTAAATGAATTTTCATCAAAAAGGGAAGCAAGACTTTTTTCTTTTCACGCATATGGTTTTGGATATTGGTGGTGGTTTGACATGATGGGTTGGTTTCAAAATTTGAGCTTGAAGTTGTTTACTTCAAAATTTGAAGCTTCAATATTGAATGTAATGTCGTGGGAGGAAAAGGGAAGCAAGACTTTTTTCTTTTCTTTTTTACTTAGGGTGAAACCGTGAAAAGAAGGGGAAGTCTGGGTAAAGTTGTTGTCTTGTGAGTATTATACACTAGATAGTGGGATTCCTTCTTAGACTATGTGTATGCGAGAGTTTTAGTGCATCAGACCGCCTTTTTTTAAGGTGAAATAGTGAAAAGAGTGAAGAAATGTGAAGCGGTGATAATTCTGCAAGTCAAATTTTGGGTTCAAGGGATGAATAGAGGCACAAAGATGGATTGTACCAATGATCAATGCAACAACACCAACAACTCTTATGTCTGCACAACGATATGCGTGACCAAGAATGATAGTTGAGGACAATGAAGATTCTATATTGAAATTGTGAAGGGCTTAGAAACCCTCAAAACAATTAGATCCTTTAAAAAGTCTATTTGTCCCAAAACCTCTTTTCTTGCTATCTCTAATACCCATCTCTTAAGCTAGTCATTAATCATTTCCATTTAACCTTAAACTTCTCATCAAACCTTTTCTGTAAAGATCGTAAAACCCAAAATGTTTGAGCAAATTTGGTTAATGATGACGATTGCACTGAAATTGTCATGAATACTTTGCAAAATCCTAAGACTCTTTGTTGCATTTAAAAAAAATCAATTAGATTTTGTAATTTCTCAATTGAGCAAACCCTAGTTTTTATTTACGCTAGGACTTAAGGTGGCAATTCATCTCCAACAGTCCAACTAAACCCTATTGGTTATCTTTTTCCATCCTCTCTAGCATCTCAAGTGCTCTCGAAATTTCAAAAATACCTTCGAATTTTCGAATTTTATAAGTCGAAATTAGGTTTTTGCATATTTTGAAAAGGTAAAAATATTAGTCGCCATCGTTTTAGCCACAATTCAATTGTGATAAAAAAAAAATCCTTCCAATTTAAATTATACTCTAAGTCTTAATTTACGACCGTGAAAGAGTGTCGGAACATTTGTTAACAAGAGGCATTATTTTATTCCTTTTCACTAGGGATGGGCACAATTTGGTTTATAACCAAAATTGTGTGTGAACCAAACTGAACCGTTTTTTAGTTTATTAGAACCGAATTGAACCTGTTACGAGTCAACATGAACTGAACCGAACTAGTTCTTTGACCAGCTAACCAAATTGAACTGTTTTTCAATGTGCTATTCACATCACTATGTACGGATCTTCTTCCTTATCTTCTCTTCTCTGTATCCAAATACCATATTCATTCAATTTTTTATTTCACTTTTCATTCTTCAATCTTCTTCTTCTTCTTCACTCCATTTCGAAAATCAGAACACTTCCTAAATTAGGGTTCTTACTCTTCTTTCTTTTTCCCCCAATTTCAAATCTAGTAAATTGATTTTTTATTTTGAATTTTGTTTTTCAATTTTAGCAACAAGAATTTCACTGTTTCTTAGCTCAATTCAGCTTCGGATCGGAACTGGTTACAATTCTCAAGGTTGTTTTTGGATTTTAGCGTTTCCACGTTCCAATTGATAATCTTAGCGTTTCTTAATCACCTTTCTTAGTTTCCTTTGATTTTCTTGAAAATTCATCACTTAGATCAAAAACAGAACATAATTGAATTGATTTTACATGCTTAATCAACTCCCTTCATGATTCTTGAATTGAATTGATTAAAGAAAGTTTCAATTTTCTTTACAGCGTGGAAGTAAGCTGAGAAGGGATAAACATGTTCCCTGGTTCAAATTCAGTTCTGGTTTTTATTTAAAACAGTTCAGTTAATAACCAATCCTTTTCATATGGTTCAGTTACGAACTCTTACAAACTGGTTCGGTTCAGTGCAGTTCAGTAGTTTGGTTCAATGTTTTGGTTTTTTTGAACACCCCTGCTTTTCACATCCGAGAAATTATAAATAGCAATGAACAATGCGAGAATAATTTATATTTTCCCTTTCCTCTGGAGTAGGGTCCTTCCTAGTTCCCACTCACTCACCAGAGAGAAAGGATTAACGGCGGCGCAATGGAAGCGTCTTCGTCATCATCATCGACGATTGCACAACAAACATGGGAACTAGAGAACAACATAATCCCAATGGAAACTCCTTCAGACGATTCAATCTTCCATTACGACGAAGCAGGACAAGCCGAATTCCAATGCGATAAGCCATGGGCAAACGATCCTCACTAGGGTTGGGAATAGGCCAGGCCGGCCTATAGGGGCCTGCGGCCTGGCCTGTTTATGAAAAAGGTCAGGCTTAGGCTTTTGAAAAAGCCTATTTAAGTAAATAGGCCAGGCTTAGGCTATCAAAAAAGCCTACGAAGCCTGATAGGCCGGCCTATTCATGCATATTATTAAAATTTATTTTTTATTTATATTA
>Ga0228710_1009398_pt1 | contig 13584 bp, 8 predicted proteins | sample MedpolnodulmetaG_FD_177995 | JGI IMG/M metagenome (GOLD analysis project Ga0228710, IMG submission 177995) | Root nodule microbial communities from Medicago polymorpha collected in Santa Monica, California, United States - pink nodules | ecosystem: Host-associated > Plants > Roots > Nodule...
TGAACCGTGGCGCGATTTTAGGCGCGTCCAGAATTGCCTATTTAAGCTGAAGTCAGTTCCAAACACAGGGGTTACGATTTTGGGAGATCTAAAGTGCGATTTTGAGACCTGAAGACTGTTCGAAGGGTGATTTCTTCAACCTTTACCCAGTTCATGTATGTTTTAATTAATTCTTTGATTATGCTATTTGTAAACTCAATTATGAGTAGCTAAATCTCTTAGAGATTAGGTCTGAGATGAATCTGTGTAACCCTCATTGGGCCATGTTGCTGTGAAACTCTATTTACTATGAATGACAATCTAGTTTTTATTCAATTCAATTGTTCTTAATGCTTTTTATATCCTGATCAAATATAACACGATTTAGTGAGAACGAATGACTATTGACCATAGCTTTCGACTTAGACCTAATTGAATTGTTCTAATAAACATGATTAGTCTAGGGATGGATAATCGTTTATTAGTGATGTTAGGTTAACGTTCTTAAACCTTCAAGATTATTAGACCACCTAAGGAATTAGGGGCTGTAATTGAGAAGAGGATCCTAACTCAAGGGATTGATTAGGACTATTTTGGTTAACTATCGCAGCTAGAGAATCATTCGTAGGAAATAGATACAGTATACCAATTAGGAAAACACTAGAGGATTCGACAGACCTGATCTCATCTCTCTTAATTTCTAACAAATCTTATTTTAAGAACTTGATCTAATCGATCAGACCAATCCAACCGCCTAGTGGCAAATTTAAAAGAACTTTATATATCCTTTTCTTTATAACGTAATTGAATTCTTGAGATTAAAACCAGTCCTTGTGGAACGATATTTTTACTACTTCGATAGTTTTAGTACACTTGCTAAAAGTCTATCAGAAGGAAATCCACTAGTGTAGTTTTTATTCTAATGTTCTAAGTAAACTCCTCGTTTACAACACAAGACCTAGGACCCTTCCGTCTAGACTTCAACCTAGGAACTCCTAGATCTGAGATCCCATCCCACTATCCTACAACCAATCATAGCCCCTAAGATTATCAGATTCAAACACATGGTGAAGTTACCTTCAAACACAATCTACAACCTTGCTTCAAAGCTTTGGTGTAGGACACGACTTTACAACTCAATAAACAGTTCTTAGCATGTATCAAGGAGATACAAGAAAGGCTCCCAATAAACAAACAGTCCTAGACTTGCATCAACATAACACAAGAGAAGAACAACACGACTCAAAACCCTAAAAAAACTATTCTTTAGAATGACGGCTTGAATACCTAATTAGGTCTTGAAGTCTTCCTTATATACTGAAGCAATATGGGCTAATTAACCTTGTTGGGCTTCCGAACAAAGTAGATCGTCCAGCTGATTTACAAAACACGAATCAGTAACAAATAAGGAAAGTCCTAAGAAGTAGGAACATCTTTCAGAACTTCTAAACATATCCAATTATTCCCTAAAATATCGTTGCTTCTTTGGGAATAAAAACATAACTGATTTTGTACAGATATGCGCGTTGCTTGGTCAACAAGATATGAGGACGTAGATTCCTTGATAAAATAAAGTGCGCGTACAATCAAGCATAAAACAAGGCACACTGAACCATGCCAGGATGTTGGAACATCGTATCGAACATCTTACATAGATGCCTGAAACATGTTGGAACGTAGTATCCAACATCACAAACATGAATATTTGTTTTAGCAATAATGCAGCCAATACAAATACCTAATAGGAATAAAAGACATTTCAAGGGCCTAAGCACAAAGGAGTCATTCCTTCAAATTTCAATATGAATCTAGTAAACATTTACTTATTTTCATGTTATAAAAACATTTATTTCTTTTCAAAGTTGCATGTAAATTAAAAAATGGGCATAATGAACAATAAGGTCTTTATATGGATGGTTTGAAGATGTTAAGATGGAAAAGGGTATGTGTACGGTATTCGTGCAAAGATGAATGTGAGATGGAAATGATACTTGCTTTTGTTGCAAAGATGGGCAAGTGAATTCACTCTTAAAAGGGAAGAGAAAACCTCACCATGGAAGACTTTGAGTTAGAAAAAAATGGAATGAAGACGAGGAGCTTGAAGATATAAATATGGATTAGGTTGTGAATTTATCTTATCTTATCTTATAGGTTAAGAGGAGGGAATGCTAGTGCACATTTCCCTCCAAAAGTTGGATAGAATAATGATACCTAGATGAAGATTAAAAAATTTCTCATTAGGGATTGAAGACCCTAATATTTTACGCAATTTTGGAGGTTTTTCTTTGTTTGAAGGCCTTTTACCATAGGAAATCATCATTGAACTTAATGATATTCTCCCTTTGTTCTAGATCTATAACCAATCACTCTTGTTGTTTCAAGAAATGGTCTTCGCAATATTAGTTGAAACTTAGTTATAGTAGTCACCTCCGTCATTATTGCCTCAGTAGGAAAAGAAAAATCATTTAATATAATCATCATGTTATGAAACTAAATAAATAGAAACAATAATAGAGAAAAGGAGAGGAAGAGAGAATAGAGAGAAATATTATTATTCTCTGGTGTACTTGAAAATGTTACAAATGAGCTCTATTTATATGGAAATAGAATAGCTTATGGACTAAGTCCAATGATCTAGTAGTATAGCCCATTAACCAATTCGCTATTTGGACATCCACCAAAAAGTACGCTGTTAATATTGATTGTTTTTCGTTGTTAAAATATTAGTACTTTTTGTATGGTCAATGTAACGAGTCGTTGGATCAAATCAGATGATACATATAGTAAGCTTGTTATTTCATAGTTTTTGAATCAATAAATACATAAAAATTAGGTCTATCCAATTTCGATTAACAACTACTGATATACAAGGCCATCCCAAGGCATAGGTCCGGGTACGATTGCATAAGACCCATGCCTATTAGGGGACCAATATTTTTTATTTTGGGTGTGTAGCGGTGGTGTATATAGTAAGCCTTGTTTAATTGGGGTTGCATATACAAAAGCACTATGAAGGCCCAAACGTTTATGAAAGCAATAACTCTTCACCCCTAGCACTTCCGTTTTCACACCCGCAACATTTTATTCGCCAACATACATAATCGAGAAGTAATAAAACCTAAAACACAGAAGAAAATAAGATTGAAAAAGTCGAATTAAGAGTGATAAAACCATTATATTCCAATGTATCCAAGGACAATTGCCTTTGTCGAAACTATATAAATGTTGTATTAATGATGCAAAGACAAATAGTAGGGGCAAAAAGTTTGATTAATACACTAGAAAGTTGAGTTTTTAACACGGTATGATTTCTTAGTTTGATATTTTGTTTGGTATTAATATGGTTAACAAAAAAATGAAATCAAGTCTTTGTGCATTGACGCTACCATAAAACAATTTTGATCTATGTTATCGTACTTTGAAAACAATTGTAAGATAGATTTAACTAAAAATATCAATCTTTCAAAATGTGTTGTGTTTGAAATGATTATAGAGTTCATCTTTCCAACAGACCAAGGTGTGATTAGGAAAAAATATATTTTGGAGAAAACAATGGGGAACATGAAAATGATGTATTATGTACGGGGCCTTTTCTTAAACTTGGCCTAAGACCTTTAAAATGATATGGACAGGGCTACTGAATGAATGTTATTGCTGAATTTAAAAAATCCAAATCGGTTATTCTTATTAGAGTAAATTACACTCCCCTCCCCTCAAAGATGCTTGTATTACACTCCCCTCCCCTCTTATGTTAAAATATACACTCCCCTCCCTTGAAAAGTAAAATTTATACTTCCCTCCCTTATAAGATGCTTGAATTACAACTTCCTCCCGTAATAATTAAATATGCACTACACTTTGATCTATTTTGACACAAACAGATATTTTTATGATATATATTATTTTTGAACCACCATTTAAGAAAAATTAATTCATTTCTTGATAATTTAAATGTCAATGATAATTAAATTTAAATATTTTGCTATTAATTTTATCATTTACAGTATAAAATTAACTTTTAAATAGCCATGCTTTATTGTCTTTAGTAATTTTTCACATATTTTAATTTTATTTTAGGTTGTTTTATATTTTATAATAGGGTTTAAAACCACATGTTAATTAAATTGTGAATAAAAAATAGCGAAAAAATATGTATTCAATTTTTTATTATATTAAAATAGATCCGCAATACTATTTTTTTTTCAACTTGTGTTAGATTATTATTTTTTTGCTAGATTAATAGAAATAAAAAAATATATTAAGGGAGTAAAGTGTAGATTTTAACATAAGAGGGGAGGGGTATGTAATTCAAGCTTCTCTTGGGGGAGGGGAGTGAAAAGTTTTCTAATATGTTTTGAATAAGAGGAGAGGGGAGTGTATATTTTAACATAAGAGGGGAGGGAAGTGTAATTCAAACATCTTTGAGAGGAGGGGAGTGTAATTTACTCTTTCCTTTTTTTGCAATGGAAACTTTAAAGAAACTATTTTACTTAACACAATGTAAATCATTAAATGATTTTTATATTTTTTATGAACAGGAGGGGCATAAGCCACAAACTATTTTATACGCGTTACGTTATTACATAAACATTTTTAGGTGATTATGGATTTCCTTATCGGCGCCAATTTTAACCCCAACTTGAGACCAATGCAATCCTTTGCTTTTTTTTACTGGACTGCAATACTTAGGAGAAAAACATCACTAGTAAAATACAATATTCTAAGTTTTTCCAAAGTAAACATGAATTGGTAAAAAATTACATTGGTGACAGAATAACAAATAATTCAGCACAAGTTACATCAATTTACGTCCCAACAAAATTTCCCTTTTCTAACATCTCTATAAAGCCTCGCAATCCCTAACATATGACTACAAAATTTTCAACCTGAATGGCTTAATAGAAACCATTCAAGTAGAGCAAATTGATCTATGGCTTGCAAAAGAAAAAAAAACAAGGTCTCAATGCCTTTTAACATATCAAAGAAGACAACTATAACACTTCAGAATGATGTAAGTAATTGCATATAACCTAGAATCTTGATTGATGCATTAATATTTTCAAGACATTTTCCAATTGTGGACTAGGCTGAGCTTGATAATCATGGCCATAGCTCCCAATCAGTTTTCGGCTTTTTTCTTTCCCTTGTCCCTGCCACCAGAATCACGTTCCCTTGTATTGTTGCCCCCGCCTCGGCTTGTCGATGTTGGTGTGGTAGGCGTATCTGACTGCAACATTAACATTCATAACATATAGCATTTGATTAAAGGCTTTTCCACTGATAATTAATCAACCATACAAATTTGTATTTAAAACTTAGTTGCCTCAATGATGTGGACCTTATTAATAGTTTATTCAATTCAAATTTGAATAAAATCACAAAACTTAAACTCCAAATTCAGGAAAATATTACGGCAAACATTAAATTATATATACTAAAATTAATTAGAGGCACATACAATAGACCTGTTAGATACCTGTGAAGGCTCCTCTTGAACAACCATAGGTTCTTCTATCTCAAGAGAATCCATGTTTTCATCAGCACTGATGAATTTGATGAAGATGCCTCATCCTGTGCAGGTGGAGTTTTTGAGACATTAGGTTGAATTTGAAGATCAGAACAGCCCGGTAACCGAATGTCGTTCTTCAATGTTAGAGACATTAACAGTTTTAAATCTTCTGTGAGATTCCTACCTTCAATTTTAGGATCAGAACGGCCCAGTAACCTAAATGGAGTATCACTGAACTCAACTAACAACAACAAAAAGTAACACATAATTCAAATAAAACCCAAATAATCAGAAAATTGATGCTACATTATAGACTATAGTATGAAATTAAAATATATTATAAAGTATAGTCTTTGAGGGGTAACCTTGACACAACTGGTAAAGTTGTTGTCATGTGACTGGAAGGTCACGGGTTGAAGTCCTGGAAACAGCCTTATAAAGAGAGTGTTAGACTAGAAGTGTCGGTTAGTTTTTCTTTTGCTTTCCTATCTTAGTTTGCTAAAAAATGATGTTAAGAGACAATACGGTCAATGTCATAATTTTTAAAATGTGTAATGCCAATGTTTTTAAGAGACAATACGGCCTCTGCCAATAATTATAAATTCATGGGGATATTTTGATCCCTAAAAATGTATTTACAATTCATATTTATCTTTCTTCTTTATTCCTTCGTCTTGCTTCATCTCCGTGTTAAAGGACATTGAAGAGTTTTGCCTTAGCATGCAAATATACTTAGCTCTTAATTAGTGGTCGTGTGTTTCTACAAATACTTCGTACAAAATAGAAAACTACCATAGGTTAAATATAAACAAAATAGTATCATGGTTATTTACGAAAATGTTATTAAACATGTCCTATAATATGCATCTTGCAACAGAAACTCATTGATCTCCTGAGGCGTGGGGTTTATGAGTTGCACAATGCATCAGTCATCACTATTATCTCTCCGAACTCATACACTTTTCTGCAATTAAGGGAGACTAATCTAAAGCGGTAAAGCCTAAATGACACTGGTTATGACTGAAAGATATACTGAGGCGGGGTTTTATCAACATTTTTGGGATGATCTTGGAGGTTTTTTTCTCTTCCTCTGCATGCTTTTAGCTTGAAATGGGTGCCTTCCCCTTCCAACTCAACAATACTAATATTGTCCTTGTTCCTAAAGGTGATCATCCAGAGACTATCAAGGATCTTCGTCCAATCTCTCTATGTAATGTCGCCTACAAAATTATTTCCAAAGTTTTGGCAAATCGTCTCCGACCTTTAATTGGAAAATTCATCTCTTCAGAACAAGCAGCGTCCGTACCCCTCGCTCCATCACAGACAAAGCTTTATCCGCATTTGAAACTGGATATTTCTAAGGCTTTTGATAGTGTCAACCGAAAATATTTGCAAGTTGTTCTGAAAAAGATGGGATTTTGTGATCATTAGATATCTTGGATGATGATGTGCATCACCTCGGTTGACTACCATATTCTTTCCAACAGTTATTGAATTGATCCTATCACCCCCAACAAGAGGGGCTTCAACAATCCTTGTGAATTTGTTCTCCTTATTATATTTACTAGCGGAAAGAAATAGTGTCAGTCTGTCCGCTCTTTCTACTGCGCTAACGCATGTGATTATTTTATTATGTTTGTTTGTATAATTTTGATTAAAATTTTTAAATTTAAAAATATTAATGGAAATTATTGATATATTAATTTATAAACAAAATATTTTCAAGGCATATAACAAAATTATTTATCAACTCAACATATTTTAGTTTGCCTGCATATAAAATAAAAATAAAATAATGATCATTTATTGTTTATTCTAATAGTAATTAGTAACATCATAACATAAATGTACAAATGACATGTTATGTAAAAAAAACATAGCTATAGATTATTTAATTTAATCGACATACCTTGACGACGCAACGATGTAAACTTAACTTTGTCTTCTATATTCACATCTTGTATTTGTGCATCTTCAAAATTTCATTAACTGTGTCCTCCATATCCACATCTTGTATTTGTGCATCTTCAAAATTTTCATTAATTGTGTCCGCCATATCCACATTTTGTATTTGTGCATGTCCAAAATTTTCATTAATTGTGCCTTCCATATCCACATCTTGTATTTGTGCATCGTCAAAATTTTCATCAACTTCCACATTATATGCGACCAAAGTGATCTTATAATTTATGACATAACAAATGTAAATATTTGATATATTCTACAAAAGCATTGGAGTTATCATATTCCGGTTCATCATATTCTGATTCATTATCATGAGTTCCTTGAAAAGTTGATACATTATTAAGATTTGGTAGTTAAAATAAATATATAAGACTATTTATGACACAAAAAAAAGTATCACAATATAATAATAAATAATAGTAATTGTTAAATAAGTGTAAAAGTATATAATTTTGTTTTCATCACTAACCATGTTGGATCATTAATATGTATGGTACTTGATTCTGCTTCGTTGTCATGAGTTCCTTGAAAGTGTGTATTTGAAAAATTCGATTTGGCACGTTTAGCTCAACGATGTCATTAGTGCATGATATTTCAACTTCATTTCCTTTTTTTTTTCTTTCCGTCGTTTATAATTTTCTCGTCTTTGAAGTAGTCGTTGTTTTGCTCATTGTCCATTCTCTGTTTTCTTTTCCTTTCATAATTTGTCCTTACTTTCTGGTGATCCTCCCTCGATAGTTGACTTTTGATGTTTCCCATTTTTCTAATAAGAACCGTCAAAATTAAAAGATTAATAATTAATAATGAAAGAGATTTTCGTTTTTTGTTTTAAAGGGGTAATAATTAAAAAGTTAGTAAAAGTAACATGCATATATTTAATTTTTTTAACAAAAGAAGGCATGAATTTTTAATATTTTTTTATCAATTTACGATTATGATATTTGTCCAAATAGCGACATCCATCATTGCTCCATTTAGGTGTGCTCTATTTACCTAATTTCAAGTCATAAATGTGTGACATGTCGCCAAAATAAATTTAAGTGTTAAGATTAAATAGAATGTGGGAGTTAATGTAAACGTGAGATTGTTTCGGGGCTATGCTACAACAACAGGAATGAGGGAGGGCCATTTGAAAATATTGGAGGTCCTTATCAATGGTGAGGCGTCACAACTTGCATGTGAATAGGACAACCATTGCTGACCAAACTAACTACAAAAAAACTTGAGTGGGGAAACAAAGATCACATAGAAAACATAAAGGAGTTGAGTGGTAGAGGGTTCAATGTCATCATCGACACTGACGTTACATATGTTGTTGAAGCTATATTGCCTTTATTAAACAAATAATGATTTATTTAATAAATAAAAAAATCACGCTATTAGTTTGTATAAGCAATTATAAACCAGCAAAGTCAAATAATCCATAAAATTAATCGACTTTGATTAGTTGTAACATGAAAGAAAAAGAATAAAAAACTTACAGGTTAATTCTGAATTTTGATGCAGAAGGCTGAGAGAGCTTGAGAAAAACTAAACAATGCGGGAACGAACCATGAACTATGAGAACCCTACTTATTAATATTTAATATTTAACTAGATTTTTGGCCCGTGCTTTGCACGGGTTTATTGTAAAGGGATTGACATACGAATCATAAAATGCAATATTTAATTGGTAACGGTGAAAAAAATAACACGTGATAATCAATAGTAGACAAAATAAAACACTTCATAAAATGTATGAAATCTGAAAATATTATAAAAGAAAATCAGGTAATCCTATCAATAATTCGGTAAAAGAAATATGAAAATTTTAGTATATTGGCATGTAGCTTCATCACACATTGCGAAATACTTCCTCATATATGACGTTAGACGTTACATTAATATCTTCACCATTTTCATCAGTGATCAATATCTTTAGTCCTTCTTTGGATGTAACTCTTGAAACAGCAACATACAACTGTCCGTGAGAAAATACAGGTGTTGGTGGATATACACCAACATGTTTAAGCGACTGCCCTTGACTTTTGTTAATTGTCATTGCAAATGATACAGTCAAAGGAAATTGTCTTTGTTAGGTTAAATTACTGCTAACCTAATAAAGCAAATGGGAGGAAAAATATTAGGTTAAGTTGTTGTAGACCTAACAAAAATTAATAAATAAGGATATAGTGCTAACAAATCTTTTTCTAAAATATTTTGAGTCATAATCTTTTTTTTACAGGATTTAAAGTCCAATCTTTAACATTATTTTTTGCTCACTTTGTTACTAATATTTTTTTTAGAGGATCTAAAGTCCAATCTTTAACAATATTTTTTGCTCACGTTTGTTACTAATATTTTTTTTAGAGGATTTAAAGTCCAATCTTTAACATTATTTTTTGCTCAAGTTTGTTACTAATATTTCTTTTAGAGGATTTAAAGTACAATCTTTAACATTATTTTTTACTCATGTTTGTTACTAATCTTTTTTTTTAGAGGATTTAAAGTTCAATCTTTAACATTATTTTTTACTCACATTTGTTACATTTGTTTTAATATTTAAATTTAGTTTATTCTTATCTACTTGTTACATGTGTTATTTATATTTAAAATTAAGTGTATTTTTGAAAGAAAAAAATCCAACCCAAAAGTGTTGAAAAGATAGTTTTCTTTATATATAGTATAAATATAAATAAATATTTGTGACTTTCAAATGTAACAAATTCAACAAAATATGTGACAACAATAGTATAACAAATAAAACAAAGTTTAACACCAATAATATAACATTATTATAGGAAAAATTTGTTTAAAGTTATAATTAGAATAACAAAAAAGTGGGTCCAAAAACTCTCTTCTGTAACAGAAAATTGCAGTATAAAACAACTGGGTCTCTTTATAAATAGTGTGAAAGTTTAAGTGTATAAATATTAACAAGGGTTTCTCTTATCAAAGGGTTATTCAGTGGAGGTAATCAATTTGACCTAACCTCGTAATTCTTGTATATGCATCTCTGATTTTTATGTTATTTTCTATCATAGTTGTTTAATTTTTTTTCTTAGATTAAACCGTGTATTATTCAAATAGACGAGATACAATGAATCCATCTATATATAGTGTTTCATAGTTGATTCGTCAAACATGTCCTCCAACGTCTGTGCCAATGTTTCATAGGAACTGTGAGCTCTCAAATCAACCTTTCTTCCAATAGGTATCCCGTCCATATTTACTTTGACAAACGGGGATTACCTTAGGTGTCTTTTTTCTATGTTGTTATCATCATTGCAACAAACATGTGTGTCTCTACCATTACAATTAGGAATTTTAGCTCCAGCTGTGCCATATTTTGCTAAACATTTACTTTGGCAATCACTATTTTCACAAAACAAAATGCGGACAAATTGAGCATTGTTTCGGTCGCATATGGGCTCCTCACCTGTTGTCACACTGCTTGATGAGCTAATTAGGAGAGACACAGAGAAAATGATCAAAAGAGAAAGCTTCATTATAAATGATTTTCTTATCATAATTGTTTAAGGTTTATATGTTTATTGAAATATATTCCCTAAAAAAAATAGTTTATTAAAATATATATGCATGAATACTCACTGCTAATTTAGTGTGAACTGCAAGTGTTATGGTTGTTTCTGGTTTTAGTCTTGTCCAAATTTGATTAACCATAAGTATAAATTAATATTAATCATACTTCTGTATAACAATGCCTATGATTGTTAGGTTTTGAAGTGTCCGGACACTTCAATTGGATATCAAGGGTTACTCGATTCCGAGTTTTTGGGTTGATAGTGGACCTACTCATAGTTGTTTATGGTTTATCAATTTTCTGTCATATTGACCGCTGATTTAGTGTGAGTGTTATGGGTGTTACTTGTTAGGTTTTGACGTAGTTGGAATTCCTTTTCTTATATAGTGATGTCAACACATTTCAACTAATTAGCCTTTTTATATCAAAACCAGGAGAACCTTACAGTTCTTTTATAACACTAATATTTGCATGCTGGCAATCATTCTGCAGTGGCTCAGTGAGAAATACGAGATGGAAGAAAACAATATATTGACAAATCTACCGGTCGATGTGTTAGAATTGATGATTATGAACCGCTTGCCCGTTAAAGATTGGCTTGGATTAAGGGCAACCTGTCGTTCTTGTAGGAAAACAGTTTCTAATTTTATTGAAAACAAGCGTTGCTGCCATTTACCTGAACTGCCATTAGTTTTCCTGAAATCCAAAAAATCAAGGTTCCTTTATAGCTTGGGTACAAAAAGTGTACATCGCATTAGAACACCACAATTAGGGCGCAATAATAGATGTCTTGGCTCAGTTGAAGGCTGGTTGATTGTGGGTGACTTTTCCGAAAAGGGTTTTGCGAAATTTTTCTTCTCAAATCCATTGACTGATGTTAGAATCACGATACCATCAAAGCTGCACTTGCCCTCTTCCGCCCAACGTGATGGAAATTTACATGTGAGCAAAATGGTGGCCTCTTCCAAACCAAATTGTGATGGTTCTGATTGTTATTTAGTCAGTCTTTTGGGTGATCATTGTCACATTGCAATTTATAAACTTTTTGATAAGTCGTGGATTATAGTTGAGCCAGATAAGGATTCAAGGACTTATTTTATAGATGTGGAAATTATTGGTACAAAATTGTATGTATGTGACGGGCCCTCAGATTCTATATTGGTTTATGATCTCAAAGACTCCATTAATGGACCTCCAAAGGCTAAGGTGTTGATTGAACTTCCAGAAATAATGGCACAAGAATCAATTCTAATTAGAAGCCAGGGTAACATTTTTCTAGCTAAAGATGAAGTGTTAAGAGAGTTATACTTCATTTATATGTTAAGTAATGGAGAGGTTAAAAATCAACATGTTGTCTTCGACGATTTGAAAATATCCACATCATTTGTTAAGCCGCCTCAGATTAACATCTTTGAAGTCTTCAAGCTGGACACGGACAAGGATTCTATTGGATGGCAGAATGTGAAGCTGGAAGATAGAGTGTCTTTTGTAAGTAGCTACAACAGTATGGTTATGTCAATGGATGTACTTAATTACAATAAAGAGTTGAGGATCGGAGGGAATAGCATTTATTTTGCTGTTACTTTTCCATGTCCTACAAATCCATGGTCAGGTTTAGAGTTGGGGATGTTTTGTTTGACTGATAGCAGCGTCAAATACTTTCCTGTGGAGACATCGAAGCATGGTGATGTTCCTTATCCTTTATGGTTTGTACCAAGTTTTTGGTAACTCCACTGTCTTGACACTTACATATGTTTTGATCCATTGCATGCCAATGGTGTCTTACAGATTTTTATGTCAAGGCCAAGATGCTTTAAAATATTTACGCCTCAAAATGCAAGAACTTGGAGATTCATGTCCACATTTGGCATAAGTTTTTTTTTTTATTTGTTATTGAAGAATGGCTTGCAGCCTTTTATTTCTTTTTTTCTTTTCTATTTTGTTTAAAGACCTCTATTTTTTATGTGGGGAGAGATGAATGACTGAATTTGGCAGGCAATTAGATATGCTGCGTATATATTCTTGTATTATATATTTCCATGCTTTGCCCAATCTCTTTTCTTATTTATTTTTGTTGTCTTGCAACATAAATGTAAATCACATAGGATGAGGCTGACCTCACCATAAGTTGCAGGTACATACTCGACAGTCGATAAATATATACAAAAATTCATCGTGCTTCATACATTACCTGTGACTGATTAGTGCTTAAATTTCACTTTTAGCTTCCAAAATTTTGAGCCCATCAAAGTCCCCTATTTGTTTGAGCCAAAATTGGCCCCCCTCGTCACCAAAAAATATGACAATGTGTATATTTTGTTGTTTTGTGGGGATGGTGACAATAGGGATTGGTCTCATTACCAATTGAGATCAATGCAATCCTAGTATTTTTTACTAGACTGCCTGCAAAATTTGTTTGGAGAAAAACATCACTAGTAAAATACAATACTCTAAGGTTAATATTAAAACAAGTTTTACCACAGTAAACATGAATTGGTAAAAGAAAATACTTTGGTGACAGAATAGCAAGATAATTCAGCACAAGTTACATCAATTTAGGTTCAAACAAAATTTCCCTTTTCTAACATCTCTATCATCATTGAATAAT
>Ga0228710_1009400_pt1 | contig 13583 bp, 5 predicted proteins | sample MedpolnodulmetaG_FD_177995 | JGI IMG/M metagenome (GOLD analysis project Ga0228710, IMG submission 177995) | Root nodule microbial communities from Medicago polymorpha collected in Santa Monica, California, United States - pink nodules | ecosystem: Host-associated > Plants > Roots > Nodule...
TTAGTGACGGAAAAAATGAAATTCCTCACAAATTCCTTGGTCACAAAATTTAGTGACGGAATTAGAGAGGGATTTCACGTTTTCCCTCACTAAATATCCCCCACTAATTTTTTCTTTTTTAGTAGTGAAAATTAAACATTGAACTCAAATGTAGTGTATTTATTTAGAGAGAAAAAATGTTTTGTTATTATTGTGCTTGACAAGAGTAGGATCTTGCTCCTACGTATATGCAGGTGCGATGGAGAAATCAAAGCTACGTAGTTCTGGGGTAGAAAATGTTTGTTTGTTTGTTGTTTTTTAGAGAAAATGTTATTGTTGCAAAAAAGTTGATATTGTCTGGTGTTTGTTGTGAGTTTGTTTGATTGTATTGATTGAAGTTTGCGATGATAAAACTAAAAGAGGATTCAACGCGATCATCAAATTAAGATCTTGCAATGACGAAACCAAAACAGGATTTGGAATAGTCATTGAGTTTGATATTTTTTATGATGATAAAAATCATAAGAAAATTTGACGGGTCATCGATTTCAAATTTTTTTTATGAGTAAATCAAATGAGGATTTGATGTGGTCATCGACTTTGAGATTTTTGCAATGAGTTTGGTTTGCCTAAATTATTTTTTTGTCCGGTCTTTTTAGAGGTTTAAAGATAAAGTTATGTAAAACCAAAATAATAATTAAAAAAAAATGTCAAAATAGGATAAGTGAGTTGGGCGCCCAACTCAGTCTGCTTGTTTCGTTTCTTTTTAAAATGATGATGATGATTAAATAACAAAACACAAATAAGAAATAAAGACTTTGAGTAAATGGTTACTTTAGTCCCTGACTCTACACCTGTCACAAAGATCCTTGTCTCAGGATTAACTACAAAGTGGTCCTTGAATGTACACTTCCGTTATCACTTTAGTCCTTGGCATTAAATAATTTTGTTAAATGATGACGTGGCAAAGGTTTTATGTTGACAAGGGGTATGAGATGTCACAGGGGCTAAAGTGAAAGTAAAAAATTGCCACTTTGGTCCCTGAACTGAAAATCAATATCCCTTAATCGAAAATCAATATCGTCGAACTCGTCCAAACGAAGTGTTGCTCTTCATCAAGAATTGGGTCATCTTCCTTGATGAAGTTGTTATGTGGTTGCGGGAGACTTGTTGTTAGGTCCTTGACTGTGCATACTTACTATTAGTTAGGTCCCTGACAGTAAACACTTATTGTCACTAAGGTCTCTGACAGTAATAAACACTTACAGGAACAAAGTAGGCCTACTATGATCCTATTTTATATGAATTCTAGCAATATGAAGAATTGTTTCAGGCTTTCAGGTCTGGTTATGAATCACATTTTCCCATAGTTTTTATTTGTATATCTTGAATTCCTTCATGGTTTCTTCTTTTTAATAATATTTATCTGTAACTTCAAATTATAATATTTCATTTTTTATGAAAGATTATTAGCTTCAAGAATACATATTGAACTAAACTTCAATTAATTATTTACAAATATTGTCCTAGTATATTTATCTGAGCATGTGCATTTCTGCAGTATGATTGCAGAACAGAAACTTAAGCCACTTGATTCAACATTTGTTTTTATATTAGCTATTATAATAATCACTGATATAACGTCAAACCTGTGAATTCTTAGCTAATATTTAACGTTTGTTGTCACATTTTTAGGCATGGTTTGTGTTCATGGAATAACAATCATTGCATGGAAGCATGATAAATGTTGTACACATGAAATAGAAGCCATTGCATTGAAGCATGACAAATGTCCTCTTCTTGTAAGTCTTTACTATCAGCGACTTTAGGACAGTAAGTGTTTACTGTCAGTGACCTAACTGATAGTAAGTATGTACAGTTAGGGACGTAATAACAAGTCTCCCGCAATCACAAAACAGTTTCATTGAGGAAGATGTCCCAGTTCTTGACACAGAGCAACACTTTGTTGGGACGGGTTTGAGGATATTGATTTATGGTTTAGGGATATTGATTTTCGGTCAAGGGATCAACATGATCATTTTCTACTTTCACTTTAGTCCATGTGACACCTGGTAACCCTTGGCAGCATAAATCCCACGTCATCAGTTAACAAAATAACTTAATGCCAGAGACTAAAGTGATAACAAAAGTGCACATTCAGGAACTACTTTGTATTTAATCCTGAGTCAGGGACCTTTGTGACAGTGAGGTGCAGAGTCAGGGATCAAAGTGACCATTTACTGAAAGACTTTAAACTGAAAATAAAAGGTGGATGCGGTGGTTAGTTACAGAGAAGAGAAGCAGACTAAAACAAGGAAGAAATAAAGATAAAGCATAGAAAGTGTAAGGGAAAGAAGTGGACCATTGGTGCTGTCGTGGCCATTAAACATGGGTTGGGTGCGGCAGCAGTTAATTTCAAAAGTGAGCAATAACATATGTGGTTTAAATATGGAGCAAAGGATGGTGATAAGAGAGTGACAACAGCGGCTATGGCCCGTGGTAGTGCATGAGGTTCTATGTTGGATTGTGGTGGTGTGGTGTTTGTGGTTCGGTGGTGACAGTGGTGAAAAATGGTGGTGGTAGTTGGACATAAAATGGCGGTGACGACGTTTCATTAGTTTGGGTTATGAGTGATGAATAATGATGGGTTCATGATCACGTTGATGTTGGAAAGATTGAAAATGGTTTGATTTGAGCATTAAAATGGGAATTTAATGAAGAAAAAAAAAGGGATTTCTGGTGCTGGCTGAAGGTTTGTTTTGATTTGAAGAAATCAAGGTTATGGCTAGCTTAAAGATGATGAAGAAGATGAAAGCGGTGTTCTGTTTTGCCTTCTCTACCCCTCTACATATATCCTATATTTCTCTCCAAAACCTCTTTATGTTGATTTCTTTCTCTCCCACAAACTCATTGTTAAGAGTCCCACATCGGATAGGAGATGATATGACAATATGTTTATTATAAGTGGGGGCAATCCTCACCTCACAAACCAGTTTTGTAGGGTTGAGTTAGGCCCAACCACATTTCTAAGACTCCTCCATTTGAATGACAAGTTCTCCCTCTATTTAAAGATGTTGAGACCCTTGGAGCTCAAGCCAAAATTGAAGTTTGGAGTCTTAAGTTGTTAGATGCAAGATGCCATGTGACATCATCTTAGTTGGCTTTGATGATGTCACCTCATTCCTTTTGTAGTAAGACCAGACTGTTCTTATGCATGCTTTAGATCCTTCTCGATAAAACAAATCTCATTTTATGCCCCCTTTTTTAGACATTTTTGGAGGAGATTAAAAATGATGGAAAATAGTAAAATTAAACAAATTAACACTTATTTTTTTGATTTTTGAAATTTGACTAGACAAAATTAGGGTACTACCCTATCGATTGCAAATGATTTCGAAATAGTCCACTCCGCAGAAGGTCGTAGGTAAAACCTACTGCATAAATTCATGATTTTCATACTGATACATATTGTATACCCCTCACAATGGTCGAGCAATCATGTGATCCCCTATCTAACAAATCTGAGGTAAATCCCCCACAATGTTGAGCAACAAAGACTCAAATAATCTCATAGGTTTGAGGTGGATTCTCTCACGATAGTCCACACCCCGCACGTCTCAACTGACTAACACGTACTATGAAACGCATAAGCATACATTGTCCCTTAATATGTGAAAATGCAACTCTTACATATCATTCAATATACATAGTAATAATAACATGCATCAACTCTTACATATCATTCAATATATTTAGTAATAATAACATGCCTCACCATGCATTTCCTATATCTATTCACAAATCATATGAAAGCAAAACAAATCAACATATCATAACCACAATGATGGCATACAATTCCAATTGGGCAAACAAATCCACTCAAGCTATCACATTCACAAATACACCCAATAGCACATAAATCATCAAGATATTTAAGTAACTATGTTGTTTGGACCGAGTGCCCTTACCTGAGCAATACATTCCTTACAACATATCGCTTTACGCTCATAAGCATCTACAGTAGGAACGACTCTAACCGTTTGAGCTAATTATCCCAATAGATAAAATAACTTAGGTGAACATGGGCTCTGAAATTTTCTACCCATCCTAGGTGAAATCTCAACAACGCTTGAAAATACGGTCAACTTTAATATTTTCGAAAACTTAAATAAAATATTTTCCAACACGACATTCGTCTCAAAATTCTTGAAAATACTTTAAGTCCTCTCATGACCATAAAGTTAACTTTGGAGAACTCTCTCTTACCACAAACTTTTCTTTCTAAAATTTAACTGCTCAAAATATTTTGTTCTCAATACAAATCTCAAAATAGCAGTGTTTCTAGAATAATTTCAAATACTTTGGCGACATTGAATGCAATAGTAATTTTTCTTAAAATCACCCAAGTAAATATTTTATCAAATACTTTAAGTCTTCTGAGAGACCTTAAATATTTCAAAACAATTGATAAAATATTTTTTTATGTTCAGATGAATCCCATGTTATTTTCCATTATGAAACATCTTTTCAAAAACCACCGAAAAATTAAGAAAATGATTTTGAAGGATTTTCGACATAGTCTTCTTTGCGTTTATATCATATATCAGAGCCCCTAGTTCAGTCAACCTAATTACATAAATTCACAGACAAAATATTTTCACAACTGAACAGTTCAAACATTTTAAATTCAAACTCTAAAAGTGTCACCAGTCATTTCCAGTGCTAGTTCATACACAAATTACATTTAGAAAATCCCAATAATTAATTCATTCATTGTCAAAATATTACGAACCATAAATCCATTTAAACTGTCTTGTCGAGGCGAATCAACATGGTCTACGAATAAGGAAAAAAATAAAATTCCGAAGCATGCATTTCATTCAATTTACCCAACAAACATATCTAACTAATGATATGCCAAATGAATCAAGAGAAAATAAAGTCACTCTACAATCTCCAAAGTAGCGTCCAGTGAAGCTTTTTCCTGTCTCAAGTTTCCTTAGCATAACTTAGATGCTCCTGGTATTATATATTCAGATAACAAATTAGATAAATCACATAAGATTACCGACTAATTGTTATCACTACTTTAAAAAAAAAAAAAAAAAAACTACTTGTTGTATCACAAAATAACATATATAACATTAAGTATATCAACTATCTATATCAAATTTATTTGCATCCTAATAATCTGCAATAATAGTAATAAAATCATATTAGTCTAATTATTGTAAGAGGATATGAATATTAATTTATTCATAATAGTAATAATAAAAAAAAAAACAAATTTAGTCATATCTTAGTAATAATATACCAAGTTATAAATATGGGTCATACCTTCAATTGAAATTTGGAAGAAATACCCTTACGAGGGCCTTATGAGTAACCTTTTTTCCACATGTAGGGCATATATGATGTGCAGTTATTGCAGTTTCAATACACTTCTTGCAAAATATATGGCCACATCTTGTTGTCGTTTCCTCCACAAAAGGAGCCATACATATTGGACATTTAAATCCACGCACTTTTGCAGGCTCAGGGGCTTCCCTAATAGTTTCATCCTGGAAAGAGAATATTCTATATTTTGACATTTGAGGTTTTTACAGAAAAATTACATTAATATTTTAAATTTTGTAAAAATTCATGAAATATCTTAATATATCATCTATCTCTAATCTTAATTAGATTTTGTATTAATATATTTTCCGATAACTACTGCTGCTCAGTGTGTTTAATGTTCAACCATGTAATGAGACAAAAAAATATATATAATGACTTTATTAATTCCATAAAATGACAATTGACAAACAAAATGAGATAGTAAATATTTAGCTAAAACAACAATTAATATAGAACATAAACTGATGTAGCATATAATACAATCTTCAAGGGCTCATTATTAATATGTGGACAAATGCAAATTAAATCAATTTCACTATATATATAATACACCTAACATAAAACAACGAGATAGGAAGCTGGGAAATTTATTACCGCCGCACTGCTACTTCCATTCAAATCTATATAAATGCCATCGATTGGTATGAATATGCAATCTTTCTCATGCATAAAATAAGTTGGCATTGTTTGATTCTCTGCAATAATCACGAATACGACATTTGTTAAAAAAAATGATTACAGCTGGTTCCCATCTAAGAAAAAAGTTTGGGACATGAAATAAGTTGGCATTGTTTTGTTTCTATAATTTTACACGTGGTATTAAAACAATGGATATATAATAGAAGAATTAAAAAAAATGAACAACACTCCGGGAGGGAATCAGGAATTAAAAATAGGGGAAATTAGGTTTTAATGCATAACATATACATGAAATTACAATTAAGGAGAATGTTAAACAGTGTCATCAGGGTATTGATTAAGCAACCAAAAGTAAAAATTTATATTTTCAAGATAAATTTTCTATTTATAGTTTCCTTAACCATTGCTCTGAGGGCACTGGTTAGCAAGACCCATTAATTAAAGTTAATATATCCAAAATTTTAAGAAATTTCATAAATATAAGAAAGATGGAGATTTTTGAGGCTTTTTAGATAATAACGAGACTAAAGTTATTTTTGAATAGTGGAGAAAAAAACACAAATATATGACTAAAAAGTATAATAGCATGTTAATATTAGAAAAATTATAAAAACTTAGAGGATGGTGGTCTCTGTTGGTCCCTTTTCTAGCTCCGTCTCTGATGACACTTGTTATATGTGTAATGTTATATTGATGCTTCTCAACATCAATGTTTTCTTATTCTAAGTTTTTCAGTTATCATTTCTTTTAAATAAGGATTTTCATTTGTCATCAATTATATTTTCAAAATTTCCCAAACAAGTTGCACTTTCCGGTATTAGAATGAAAAGCATTTGGCCTCATATCAAAATAAAACTCCTTACCAACAATTCTAAATTATTATTTCATACATTTGCTAATGAACCCTTTGTTGCGATACATGAATGTGACTTTTTTTTTACACCATCTTGTATGAGCAGATTTTTGATCCCTTCGAGTGTCTAGAAAGACACTAGTTTGGTTCATGTTCTCTTGTTTTCTACTTGGCTTTTACCTTTATCCTTTATTTGCATCATTGGTTTGGATTTTAAGTACTCCTTGTATTCGTTATTTAGTATTATATATAAATATATTTTGATGTTAAAAACTGCCAGAGTGTTATAAACATGTTGAAATTGTGACTCAAAATTGGTGATTATATAAAATTCTATAATTTGTTATTCACAACAATCCGTGAGGCCATTTTCAATATAGTTTATATGTCCCGGTTTTGGATACAACATCAGGCGATTAATTTCCTTTGGTATCTTGATTCTTCAAACAAGGATTAATATATCGTGGCACGATCTGACATATCGTGAGGAAATTTAGTCTGTCCCAGCACACTATTTATTTAATCATTTTGTTGTGAAAATCTTATCAAACATGTTGAAATATGTCTTGAATTATGTCTCACATCGAAGAATATGTAGAAATATTCAAAGATTTGGCCATATAAATAAAAATCTTGTGTGTTAGTATTTCTTGCATCAATAGTTAGTGGATTTTGCTATAGCTGGCGTTACCTCTACTATTCGGTATTTGTAATTATCGATTATAGTGGAATTCTTTTCAATGGCTCTGCCCGTGGATTAGTCAGCACAATGTTGGATACCTAAGTTAAATCCGGATTTATTCAGGTGGGAACGATGACCGGAGGTAAATGTCTGATGATATCGTCATTATGGAGGAGAAGACACATTCTACGTTGCTCCTTGTTTTAGAATATCATATCATCATTGAGGTTGTTGAGCGAAGAGCATATTGCTGCCAATCTCTGGTGTAAACTAGAGAGTGTATACATGACGCAAAGCTTGACCAATAGGTTGCTCTTGAAGCAACGTCGGTTCACTCTGCGTATGCAGGAAGTTATGTTGCTGAGAGAACATCTAGATCAATTGAATTCAATATTATTAGATCTGCGTAATATTGATATTAAGATTGATGATGATGTTGTTACCTTGATTATGTTAGTTTCTTTACCATTGTCATATGAGAACTTTAGGTAGTCTTTCATTAGTGGTAAAGATTCATTGTCTATAAGAAGTTAGATTTTCCCTTCACAGTAGAGAACTGCGACAAAGTTGTAGTGGCACTGTTTCGGATGGTCAGACTGTAAGGTTAGTAGCAAACAACAATCAGGGAAAAAGAAGTTCTCTAACAAACCAATCGGTAGAGGTCTGTAACTGACTGATATTTGCAATTATTGTAAAGAGAAAGGGCATTGGAAGAATGATTGTCCCATGAAGAGGTCGATGCAACAACAGAAAGCATCAGGTACTGTCGTTGTTTCCGAGGATGGTACACATTCCGAAGAGGATATTGCCTTAGTTGTTGATGGTCACACGTATTACACCAATGTGTGGGTTTTGGATTTCGGAGGGTCTTATCATATTTGTTCTAGGAGAGAATAATTTTCATCATATGAGCAGTTTAATGGTGGCAATATTGATATGGCCAATAGTTCTATCTGCAAGTTGGTTGGAATGTGCTCTATTAAGATTAGAACTCATTATGGTAAAAAAAATTTACACTAAACGAAGTTAGACACACTGAGAAGACTAGTGTTGGTTTGTGCGATTAGTCGGCAATCCTCAAAGCAGTCTAGATGTTACAAATGGTATCAGAGCAGACCTCTCCCAGTACGATGTGGTTCGAGGACGAACCAAACAAAAGCTGGTGGGCATGTAACGCTCGAGAATGATGAGGGCGGGGTGTAACAGCCCGATTTTTGTTAGATTTATTTTATTTGTTTTTAGGGCGTTACAAGGGGAGTGGTCCGGCTCCTGGCACTCTTCTAGGAAAAACTAAATCACATCGGAATGAAAGAGATCTTGAGGCCGTGCAGGTATGAGGCTGCATGGTTGAAGGAAGGCTTATAAGAATTGTTTGGTACTACCTATATCAACAAGATGCATCTTGTTTTTGGTAGCTCATTCCATAAGAACTCCACAGTTAAGCGTGCTTGACTTGGAGTAGTCTTTGGATGGGTGACCAACCGGAAAGTTTCTCGGTAAGCGTGCGAGTGAGGACAAAACACGCTGAAAAGACTAGTGTTGGTTTGTGGGGTCAGTCGGCAATCCTCAAAGCAGTCTGAGATGTTACACCACACATGACGAAGAATCTGATATCTCTGAGTATTTTGGACAAGAAGTGATTTATACATGTTTGCAAGAGTTCAAGTGTGATTTTGAAAGGTGTGAAGCGGGGTACTGTATACTTTCTACAAGGTATTTCGCTAGCTGATTATGGTGTTGTTTCTTCCCCCGAGATTGACCAAGAAGATATGACAAAGTTGTGGGATATGAGGCTAAGACATATGAGTGAGAAGGGGATGCAAATTCTGCCTAAATATGATATTCTTTGTGGGCACAAGATAAAGGATCTTGAGTTCTTTGAATACTGTGTTTTTGGGAAACTACATCGCAACAAGTTTTCTAAAGCGTTTCATAGAACAGAGCGCATACTAGATTACATCCATGTTGATTGTTGGGGGCCTTCACGTGTGGAGTCTTTGGGAGGTCACATGTACTTTCTGTCTGATGGATGATTATTATTGGATGACCTGGATATTCATAATGAAGCATAAGAGTGATTCTTTCAAGAACTTCAAGCAGTGGAAGACATTAGTGGAGATTGAAACTGGGAAGAAGGTCAAGAGGCTGCGAACTGATAACAGTTTGGAATTCTGTTTGTCTGAGTTTAATGAGTTTTGCAAGACTAAAGGGATTTCCAGGCATCATACAGTTAGGAATACAACCTCAGTATAATATCATAGTAGAATGTATGATTCATACATTTATGGAGAGAGCTCGGTGTATGCTCTCGAATGCTGGGTTAACAAGAACGTTTTAGGCGAAAGTAGTAAACACATCATGTTATCTGATAAACTGTAGACCTCACACATGTATAAATATGAAAACTCCTTATGAAATGTGGTCTGGGAAATCTGTTGATTACTCTAATTTAAGAGTTTTTGGTTGCACGGTCTACTATCATGTCAATGAGGGGAAGTTGGATCCAAGAGCGAAGAAATGAGTATTTGTAGGCTATGAGGATGGTGTGAAAGGATATAGGATCTGGTCCCCATCTAAGAAGAGGGTTAATCTAAGTAGGAATGTTGTATTTGATGAAAATTTCATGTTTAACCCAACTGTGAAGTTCACTATTCCAGAAGACTGTTGTATTGAGAAGCAGGTGGAGCAGAGAGAATCTGGGGCTACTTGTGAAGCAGATGAGGGCTCTCCTCAGTCACATTCAGAGACAGAAGCATCAATTGTTCCATTATAACCGAGGGAACATCATAGTATAGCTCTTAATCTCCCTAAAAGAGCTAATTTTGGGGTACCTCCTATGAGGTATGGCTATGAAGGCATGGTTTCCTATGCTTTATAGGTTGTAGACGAAGTGAATCCTCATGAGCCATCCACCTTCGAGGTAAACAAAGTGAGTACAACAGACAACCCATCTGTTATGTTTACCCAGCCGATTCTGTAGAGCAAGTTTCAACATTGTTTGAACTTTCTCAATGTTAGAAGTTGTTGATTGCCCTTGGAGAGCAAGGCCTAAGGTAGATCAGGCTCATCTAGGCATTCTGTGTAATGCATCTGGCACATATGGGACTTTGAGTACATCTGGTTATCTAGAGATGACTTAAGTCAAGGTGGAGATTTGTTGAAATATGCCTTGAATTATGTCCCACATCGGAGAATGTAGAAATATGCAAAAACATGACCATATAAATAAAATTATTGTGAGTTAGTATTTCTTGCACAAATAGTTAGTGGGTTTTTCTATAGTTGGCGTTACCTTTGCTATTCAGTATCTGCAATTCTTTTCACTGGCTTTGCCTGTGGATTAGTCAGCACATTGTTGGATACCACGTTAAATCTTCTGTCGTTTTTTTTCTTCTGTCTTTTACTATTATTGTCATTATTCTCGTGTCCAGTTATAACAAAACCAAAGGAGGGAGCTTTCATAAAACATAAAGACTAAGGGTTGAGTATCTTTGGGTGAGAAATTTGGGTTGGAAAACACTTCAGAAATCCGTTGGGTAGTGAGATCTCATAGAAGAAAGGTTCAAAAATTCATTCTCTCTTGTTTTTCTTTAGGATTCATTCTGCGTTTAGTGACTTGAAAATGGGTAGAAATTAGGAGTTGTTATTATGAGCTTGAGATCTAATTTCTAGTAACTTCTCTGTGTTACTCGTCGACATAGTTGTTTGGAGAGTTGCTTTGCCCGCCAAATATAGGATAGATTGGTTATGCTCATGTTATGCTAGTTTAAAGAAATAACTTTGATTTTGATTACTACTTCGTTTTACTCCATATATCTAAGTTTATTGGAGTACTTTAAATTATAATTCACAACAAGAGGTGTGAAGAGACAAAATATTAACCACATTACGTCGACATACTATATTTTACCTCATTTCAATACATGAAACAACGTTTGAAATGGTGAACAATAGACTCTTCTCACAACTTTGGGGTACTTCAACATGTATGTAGAGTATTGTTCCTATAGCAGGTAAGAGTGAACGACTCTTGACTATATTGTAAGATTGAAAGGGTAAATTATCTTATTTGTTTCAAGTGTCGGGCTTACATGGGCTCTATTCAGGCACAAATATGCTTATAGCAGATTGGGGACAACTGTCTTCACTACTTACCGTTCTTGTTAGATTTGTTAAATATTTGATATTTTAATTATTGTCCCCTCTTAAAAGAATTGATTGTCTTCACTAAATAGAAATTTATACCATAAAGAGTTTCTCTCGTGAAATTTTGAATGATTTTTTCACACACGTAAAGAGTATATTACAATAAATGTGTATGCTTAATGCAGTCTCCGAATAAAGAAAAAATTGTTGGAGGAATATTCTTAAGTCTAACATAGGATTTAGGAAGGGGGATCTTGAAGTGTATAAAAAGAAGATTCACTTGATGGTAAGATGTGGTCATAACAATTTAGTATAACTTCAGTCTATCTCTTTGGATGTGAGTTTCATTTATGGTACGGTAAGATGTGATCATAGCTAATAATACACCTTAGTCGCAGGTTTGATCTTCTAGGAATAAATATGTCAGTCCTAAAGGAGGCGATAATTATTATTAATTTTTTTTTTATAAGTATAACTCTTATTTCATACCTTGCTTTGTAAGAGGAGAGTAGATTGTATATTTTGATTGATAAATTGTGAAATATTGTGTGTTTCCAAATATGAGAGGGAGGTGGATCTTTCCCTGAATCTATCTATAATGAGATATTTCTTCTCAAATTTGATTCGGTGAAAGGAGAGGTGTCAATAGAGCCCCAAATTTCAAAGTCCACTTAAAAAAGCCCTCACCAAACCCACTAAATTAAAGCCCCCTAATTGAACAAAATATTTGGGGCCAAGCCCACTCTAAAATCTATTTATTTGTGGGCCTAAAAAAGACCCACTATAAAGGTAAAAAAAAAAAGTTTTTTTCTGGTAAAAAAAAAGTTTTTTTTGGTAAAAAAAAAGTTTTTCCGGTAAAAAAAAGTTTTTTTCGGTAAAAAAAAAAGTTATTTGTTTTTTAAAAAAATGTTTATAGAAATTTTGGGGCTTTGGGGCCTTTTGATTTTTTTATTTGTGGGCTTGCATGTATGTGGGCTTTTTAATCTTTTGAATTTTTAAGCCCCCTTATTACGTGGGTTGGGGTCTAAACTTCAAAGCCCATGATATTGACACCTCTAGGTGAAAGCATATATTTAGGTTGGCTTTCTTGCAGGGAGGTTCATTGGTTTTTGGGGTGAATGACCAACAATATGAAAATGTTCCTTTTGTCATGAGGTGTGGCTGAGATCTACTCCCCTTAAGAAATGATCTTTATGCCTTTTGAAATTACAATTCACATGAATCATTGGGTTGTAGCATTGGGTTGAACTGTTTAAGAAAAATTCTAATGGGACATCAATATTTGATCATGTTTGATATCCTTGAAAGAGTCTAAAGCCTAATTTCACCATCTTCTATGTGATTTCACTTTCCCTATCTTTATATATACAATGAGTTGGTGGTTAGAGGTTCTTATATGTGTTTTTGCTAATGTCTTTCATATTATTTTAAGTAGTTGTGTCTTTAACCCAAGTGACTATGCAAAATGGATGAGGTGACAAGTTGACAGTGTATTGGTTAATGAGGTCGTGCGACGGCTTGAGTTTTTTTTTTATCGCTTTTCCACTTATTTTATTTCCACGTGCCTTTTTGTTAGTTAAAAATTATTTTTAAAAAGACAGTTCTATATTAAAATCAAATTGAAAAGTTAAAACAACTACAACAAAATCAAAACAAATATTTATCATCTTCGTCTTCACCTTCATCAACAAATTTATCCAACCAAGAAAAAAATTCCAAACCTCAAATTTTACTTTCTTCTCTTCCCTTTCCCCAAATTCCAATTTCTTAATTTTTTTTAATCAGAAAATTCCAAACCTCAAAATTTTTCAGGAGTTTCATGCCCTAAAAAGTAAACACTAAGAAACTGAAAAAAAAAAAAAAAAAAAAAAAAATTGGGGGAAT
>Ga0228710_1009401_pt1 | contig 13582 bp, 11 predicted proteins | sample MedpolnodulmetaG_FD_177995 | JGI IMG/M metagenome (GOLD analysis project Ga0228710, IMG submission 177995) | Root nodule microbial communities from Medicago polymorpha collected in Santa Monica, California, United States - pink nodules | ecosystem: Host-associated > Plants > Roots > Nodule...
AGAGGGGAAAAAAAAAAAAAAAAAAAAAAAAAAAAACCACCAAAATATATAGAGTTAGTTGTAGAACATACCGACATGATGTGACAAGTTTTTCTTTGGTGCAAAATAGGGCAAAGCCCAAAGAGAAAGAAAACTAATAAATTAAACGGACGTTCCTAAGCATGCAAGTCCTGGAAATATCATCAAACAAAAGACTCTGAAGCTCACTAGGGAGAGTCTCCAGAATATGAAAATCTAGAAAATCCATCGAAATGCTGAAGTTAGCAAGTCAATCTACACTTCTATTGCCTTCACGCCAAGTATGGGTAATTTTGACAGTCCAACTCAAACTCAAAAGTTGTCGAATACGCCTGACCAAAGTAGAAGTCATTCCTCTAAAATTGCAATTTTCAGTAATCATGTCGACCAAGATCTTTGAGTCACTCTCTACTATAATTAAGATGAGTGGTATTCTCCCTCCACGCCATGTCCAAACCTAGGTATATTTCCCACATTTCAGCATGAAAAGCATCACACATTCCAATCTTCTTGAAGTAGCCTTTGATCCATCTTCCATCAGAGTCTCGAAGCAGCCCTCCACACCCTGCAAGAGTACCATATCTCTTCCAAGCACCATCACAATTAAGCTTAACCCAACCAACCGATGTATATAGTTTCTGTTTGATGCGGACTTTTATGCACCAGCTTCACATTGTCTTCTATCTCTCTAGTAAACTTTTGAATTACCAGTGTTGGATTGCTTGGTCTTTGAAATCCTATTTCAAAAATAGATTTGTTTCGCCAATTCCACAAATACCAACATATTGTCGTGAAAGTAGTCTGCCAAGTAGCAGGATTATCTCCAATCCCTTTTTTATTAAGGTTGTTAAAAATCCACCCCCTACAATCAAAAGAGAAGAAATCAGTTATGTAATTAGATGGGACAAGTCTGAGCCATACCTGAGTGGCGTGCACACAATCACGAAGGACATGAATGACTGTTTCATCCTCTCTCGCACAACAAGGACAAGTTATATATATTATATTGGAATTCTTATAGTTAAGTTATCTGTTTTATTGAAATAATAACGCAAAATTACATCCTTAGTCTCTTAACTTAATTTTAAGTCACAATTCAGTCCTTTATATTTTATTTTTTCATTTTAATCCTTCATTTTCTAAAATGTTAACACAACTATCATTTTTAAATAACAAAATCCAAAAAACTTATTGAAGTCTATTGAATTGTCTTTTGATGCTTTTTTTTTCTTCTTCAAAGTGTATGCTAACATGTATTTAAAGTTGATCCAAATGTGTATGCAAGTGAAAATTGTAATGTCTTTCTTTTGTATGCAAGTGTATGTGAGTTTGAGTTTATGCAAGTCCGTTGTGATATTCAAATGAAATCTGAAATTTGCAAGAAAATTGGACTATAATTTCTTTACTTCCGATATGGTTTATTTGTTGTTCTCTTGGCTTTTTCAAAGTGTATGTATGGATGCAAACATTTATTCAAAGTTGATGTAAATGTGTATTGAAAGTGTATGCAAATAAAGTTCTCTTTGCTTCTTTTTAAGTGTATGTATGCAAGTGAACATGTTTCTATTTGCTTCAAAAAAGAATAACCACTTAGAAGCTCTGACAAATGTTCATAAGAATAACCACCCTTTCTGCAATTTTATTCTTTTTTAAGATTGTGAATAATTATAATTGGTGATTGTTTTTCTTTGTTTTATTTTTTCAGCATCAAGGTTCAAGTTTATCCATCTTACAACAGCAAGAATCTTGCTATATTCATTTATAACAGTGAAAAAACTTATATGTTAATTTTATTATTGGATGAATGTAATTAATGTACTTAATATGGCTATTTAAGTTGTAATTTATTGAATATGTTGTGCCCCGATTTCTGATCGAAACCGACTGATGCCCAACCCTACCCTTAGGGAATATGTTGCCATTTTCTTTTTTTCAGAAAATCATATGATTAAAAGAAAACTTTTGTCACCTTTACAATTATCATAACAAGAAATTTCCAAGTTAACATGGTAAAACCAAAACTAGAAAGATAAAGCAAGAAACAAAAATATGATCAGTCCAAACGCAGACACAATTCATATAATGCTAGAGACGATACAATTCTTACTAGGATATAGGATATTGAGACACTAACTGTCTTCATCCCATTGATTAAAATATAAAAGAAAATTGCTAATTATTTTTATTCTTATGCTTGTATCAGGTACTAATGGTACTAGAGATATTTGTATCAGCTCATTGATTTAGCCTCTTCCTTGAATGCTTCTAGAGAGATACATTTAAGCATTGAATCTGCTAGGCCTCTTGATCACTCTCTTAGGCCTTTGATTTGGTGTATCACTAGAATTTGTATCCACCTTTATTGGACCATTTTTGTCTCTTGTATTAGGTCCCTCTTGATTTGTATCCTGGGATCCTATTTGCTTTGTAACACAAGCCTCAATGGGTTGTGTACATTCATTTGAGTGATGTTGCAAAGATGGATTTACTACCTTTCGATCTTTTTTGTTTCTCCTTACATAGATCTTCAACACTTTGGGCTTATCCTGCTGACCCTGGTCCTTTACATCACTTGCACATCCTTCAGATACATTTTCAGAAATAGGTTGATCTTTGATTCCATCCTCAGTGATTTGCATCCTTGTTGAACAAACCTTCTCAACCTGTCAATATATCCAATGGCATGTAGTTGGGTGAGAGATAATATATAGTATTGGAAAAGCATTGAAACTGTTTTTTTTTTCCTTAAGAAAAAAGCCATCTCAACAATAAAGGAAATATTAAAAGATCTAGGGTTTATGTAAACCTAAAGAAGTATCCATAGACACAACTAGTAAGAGTTTACTCAATGCAAAAAATATTGTATAAAACATATGCAAAGGTTGTTATCAAGATCAATATACAAGCGCTTACTGTAGGACCCACTATACAGTGGGATGTCCAGCCAAAGACAATTGTTACAAGCAATTGCCAAAGTTTCAACTATGCAGTAAATGCATGGCATAGTTTGTCTTTCAAATAGTGAGGCTCTGTTATAGGTTGCGGTGCTGAAATGGTAGAAAAGCAATATGGTGCAGAATTCACATTTGAGCTTGCTGCAACATTTGACAAAGGAGAATTGGATTCACATTTCCTCATTTCTTCTATATATAGAGGCAATGTCAGTGAAGGAAATCATCCGAAGCTCAAGAAAGAAATATAGCTTCAGCATTGAGAGAGAAGTGAAAGTTGTGTGAGAGGAAAAATAGAGTGTTGAGTAAATCCAGAGAGTGTGGGAAAAAAACACCGGGTGGGTATCATCTCTATAACTTCTAGGTGCTATAAAATAATAGCATTAGAATAGAAGTAGGTCTCACGGGAAGCACTATATTGTATCTCTTGTGTGTGTAAGAGAGTGGAGAGAATATTGTAATATTCTTTAATATAGTGGAATATTTTTCGGAGTTTGTCCCTTGGTTTTTCCCTCGGTATTAGAGGGATTTCCACGTTAAATATTGGTGTTCATTTTTATCGCTACCGCTGCGCTGCAAGATCCAATCTCTTTTTAGATTTTGGAATTTTAATTTACACTTGCGTTAAGCTCGTCGAGCCCAACACTTACTACTTACATGCGATTCTGTCACTTCAAGCTTTGAGAATTGTTTCTCTGCCAGCATTAAATCTTGCAAACTATTTGAGAAAGCTTCTCTGCAAAGAACACATTATGCAAATATCCATCATTATTTTATGGAAAAGGTGAAAACGAAAACATAAGATGGAAATGGGAAATAATTTAATCAAACCTATGCAATGTCTACGAGGCTTCTAACTATGAGGTCAATATTCATTACTATAAATCAATCTGAATTTAGCATCAGAAAATGGAAAATGTGAATTATACAAACCTAGAAATCCATTCTGATATTATTTCAGAATAAGGAAGCATGTGGAAGTAATTGACAACTGGGGTGGCCTTCCAATTGCAAGAACTTCTTTTGACCAAAGGACCCCGAAAGCTATACAAAGATGAGATATCAAATGTTATAGAGAAACACACAAAAAGTTTGTCATAGAAAAGCCATATCGAATGTAGCAAACCTTTCAATTAAATCTTTGATAGGAACTTGAGTAAACCCTTCATCAATCAACTCTGAGCACTTCATTATATAAAAGCGAGAAGCTGTCCTCTCTTTGTTCTGGGAATACACAGTGTAACTTCCCAAAAGCATCATATCAATACTATTGACACCTATTCATAAGGGAAATATGAAATCATTATATAAGAATCATGTTCAACTATTATGAATAAAAAAATGCATGTTAAAACTATTTAACAGAGAAGAAACTATTTACTATACAGAAAATAACGAAAAACAAAGCATGTCCTGATATAAACCTCAAGATTTATAGAAAACATAAGAAAAGTAAACACCATGACTCCATGAGTCATGCTGGCATTTGATTCCAATTGTGAATAAATTAAAACTAATTCAATCTTTATGTAAAAGAAGGATAATTACCTGCAATTTCCTTAACAGCAGAATATCCAACTTGCAAGAGTTGATCTTCATTTAATATGACTTTCGAACGCTTCATAATTACTCTTCTTCTTTTGTATGGAGATTTGATTTCACTTGTAACTTCAGAAATTTGATCTGATGTATCAACATCTTTTTCAATCAATGACCATACTCCATGAGGGATGAAATTAAAATGCAAGAAGCAGTTTTCCTTCTCACTATCGACCAAAAGAACCGCAACTTTTGAAATGGGCCAACCCTCTATATTAGGATCATTTTTCAATGCATCTAAATATAAGCATATATCATAGGCACTCATGATCGCTTTTTCTGCTAATGAAAGTTGCTGCTCCGCGTCAACGAGTTCAGCATATTCAGGCAGCAATGTGAATTTCATATATGCTGACATTGCTGGTCTTAGATCCACAATGATCTTGCAAAATTCCCTATATGGCAAAAATGCTAGCTCTTGATTCAGTTTTCTGTGGTAGTAGTTGTTCAATAACGCGACTGAATGCACCTACACCATAATCATATAATTAAATACCTGTGGTTCTTCAACTTTTTAATCAAAATAGGAACTTCAATTAGATGTTAATTAATCTTTGGATTGCCATATCTAATTGGAACTTCAAGTAGATGTTAAAATCAGGAACTTCAATTTGATATTAAAATCAAATAAGAACTTCAATTTGATGTTAATTAATCTTTCAATTTTAAAATCAAATGAGAATTTTTTTAAAATATTGGCAAAGGGGAAATTTTTATAAATCAAAGTGATGCTAATGACGAGTCTTCAAGGGGATTTGAACTCTTTACCTGGAGGTAACACGGCTAAGCTCGTTACAACTGAGCAATCACCTCAAGTGTAAATCAACTTCTATTAAATGTTAATTAATGAAATTTAAAATAATTTTGTTTAGAACGGCGTAACAAAAATCATGTCCAAACTTCCTCAAAAAAAAAAGAAAAATCAGGTCCAAATAGTCGCCAAGAGGTATTAGTTAATCTTCGGATTGCCATAAAAAAAGGTTCAAGGTGGATGGAAAAAAAAAACCTGTTTTGCAACTTTTTCATGTTGTGATAGTGGAAGATCAGCATTGGTAGAATGATCTTCTTGCAGCAATGGATCCACCAAGTATTCAAGGAAAGCTCTGATTGCATCAACAGTTAGACACACTTCTGATACATCCATGTTTGAATCTGATTTTCAAAAATCCAATAATTGATTATGGTTATAGTTGTCACATATAAGAAGAAAAAAAATGGTATGAAAGAAAATTTCAATTGAATTCAAGCATCATGGTCTTGGACAATAATACATGCATGTTCTATAATCCCAACAAACCAAGCATATTGATTTATTTTTTTTAGTAAAACCAAGCAAAATGTAACAATAAGTTTACGTTTTCTTTTAGATTTTTGGAGTTTATCTTTGGGAATTTGGAGTTGGAAAATGTTACAATGAGTCAAAAAATGCCAGCTATAGGTGAACCAAAAATGAAAATGGTGAGAGGAAAGTAATCTCACTCTTTGTTCTTGTTGGTGATGTGCTCAATCACTGAAACTGAAATCATCTCCTACCTTGTATTTATAATAAATCTAGTGTGGTATATGTAATATGTTGTACTCCTTCCGTCCCAAAATGTAAGCAAAAATGGATCAATATAAATTGATTTTGGTACGGAGCGAGTATATTGCAATTATATTAGAAAATTTAAATGTTTGTGATAAATATATGAATAAATTAAATATTGTGATTGTTTGACCAAAATTTAATGTATTACAATACAAAGACTTCTCATACATTAATGATGATAATTAAAGTTGTCAAAATCATTTGTTCCAGTAAACTTGTTTTGTCTAAGTGAAATTGATTTCTAAACTCGACTCGTAAAAAATCGTAGAAAATGAACCAAATGTGAAAATTTAGATGAAAAAAAATCTTTTGATAGTTTCTATCAAGTTTACATGTGTTTGCATGAGTTTATCGAGTTCTTCTGAATAAAGTCAGTTTTATTTCGAGTTTACTAAAATTTGAATTTATCAATTTTCAACCGTGTGTAAAAACTAATAAGGCATCAAAATGAAACGAAGCGTTGAACGTAAATGATAAACAATATTTGAGAGGTTAGGTAGCTTAACTTGTTTGAGTTAAGGTTAAGAAGTTAGAGGTTATGGGTTCAAACACGTGCAAATCAATATATTTTAATGTAAAAAAACTAATTACTAACCATTGCCATTAGATATTTCAACAAAAAAAAAACAATATGCCCTTGGAAAAAATTATAATAAGTATGGTTTTTTTTATTAATTTAGTTAATATTTTTATTTATTTGAGATATACATGACAAGGTTCATGAACTTCCCTTCGGTGTGCATCTATAATAAAAAAATTATCATAACTTTACCAAATAGTGATTGACACTTAGCATTTTAGTTGATTTTTTTGTCAAGCATTTTAGTTGATTGTAAATTTGATTTTTAAATTACAATACATGCATGATATTGTAATAAATGTAAATATTTTTGTTCAAAAAAGTTAGTAGCAAAAGTTAAATTATTTATATTTATTTTTCCTTTAGAATGCATGATATTGTAATAAATGTGATAATTTTTGTCCAAAAACTTTCAAAAAAAGTTAAATTAGTTGTATTTCAATTTTCATTTTTTTTGCTACCATGTTATAAGTACGGAGTTTCGGCTGCCGCTTAGAAGCGACTAATTTTTGGTGATACACAAGAGTCAATGCTCTACTAAAAAAACAAAAATTAGTTAGGGATATTTAGTGAGGGAAAACGTGAAATCCCTCTCTAATTCCGTCACTAAATTTTGCGACCAAGGAATTTGTGAGGAATTTCATTTTTTCCGTCACTAATTTTGCTTTTTCTAGTAGTGATGACTGAACCCTCTAAACACTTGTTTAAGGAATCCAAATCTCTTTATCACATGAATTATTCATTGTCGGTGAGCAACTAAAGTAAAAAAATGTACATGGTTTTACTTTTTTAGATCTTGGTTTTGGGGTAGAAACAAACATTGGAGTACATGTAATAAAGAAGAATGTGTGTGGGTGAGAAAGAGAGAAGAGCACCATGAGAAAGAAGAATTTGTCAAGGATTGGCCTTTTGGGATGAAGATTTTGAGTCGCTCCTAAAATTACTCTTTCATTAGAAATAAAATAATTAAATCTTAAAGGAAAAAAATATCGGTTTAATTGATGAATATATGGATTTTTTATTGAATATTAAGATAAATGTTATGAATATCTAGATTTTTGTGATTTTTATGTAAAAAAGGATAATTGTCTAATATTTTAGAACTTAAAGGATTAAAACAGGAAAATAAAAAGATAAAAGACTAAACCGTTACTTGAAATTAAGTTAAATGATCATATGTGTAATTTTTGAAATTAAGTTAAAGAACTATTTGTGGTATTGACTTGGGATCGAGGAGTGTGCTCCTTCTCAAGGTCTCAAGTTCGATTCTGGTGTCAATTTGGGTTGGCTAATTTAGCTTCTTAAAAAAAAAAAAGTTAAAGGACCATAGGTGTAATTTTAGTTGTGTAATAATTGAAATTAATTCATTAAAACAACAAAAATAAAATAAATTTGGTTTTATATAATGTTAATAGATAGATTGTTTTTAATATCTATATTTTGTTTTAGTTATTCTATCTACTCCTAAATGTATTTTTTTTCTACCTAATCCCCCATTGTTTATAATTCAATCTTAATCCCACCAAAACAAGTAACATTATTAATGTCTAAACCTGAAAGTAATAACCATATTATTAATTGTACAACAATTCATGCATTTATAAATGAAGAGTCATGCATTGCGAAGTATGACATTAATTCAAAAGGAAGAGGTATTTAAGGTACAACTAATCAAATGCAACACAACAATATTCAAAATTGATCACAACAATTTTCTAAACAACACACTCAAATAGTTTAGGCTACAATCAATTTTCTAAACAATGCACTAAACTAATCAAATGCAAGGTAACATTAGAGACTTATTATGACATTGATTTCAAAGGAAACGATATTTACAATGCAACACAACATTTAAGACTAATTACCACAATTTCCTAGACAACACATTCAAATAGTTCATGATACAATTTCCTAGACAATTCACTCAACAAACTAAATGCAAGACAACATTTTATAACTAGTTACTAAAATTTGGTGTGTAGCTATTATCATCGTTCATTGGTAATCAATATCACTACATTTGTTGCATTTTTTTTTGGTTACAAGGCTAATAAAAAGAAGAAAAAAGACAACAGAAAACAGAAACTAACGCCTTAAGAAAAGCGTCCCTAATTCATCCGATTGCAGCAAAGGGAGAAGGCCCTCTGGGGGGGGTTGGAGTGAATAGACAAAACCTCATCATTCGAAGCTCCTAGGTTGGCCAAGAAATCGGCGCACTGGTTACCTTCTCTTAGCGAATGATGGAGAGAGAAATTTCTTGAACTGAAAAGATCTTTGATATTTTGAATGAGCACGGCATAGACATGGAAATGATTTAAATCTTCCTTAATCAGGTTGACAGTGAGAAGGGAATCCGAATAACATGCCACTTCCTCGAAATTCAGGTTAATATCTAAGATGAGACCTTGATAGAGAGCTGAAAGCTCAGCAAACAGAATGTCATAAGAGTGGTTGATATACCCCGAGAAAGGGGAAATAAAGCTGCCAGAATTGTTCCTGAGAATACCGCCATAGCCTGTTCTGATAGGGTCTCCACTACAGCTACCATCGACGTTCAGAATAGTGCCCTGAAGATTGTTGTTGTTCCATGGAATAAACCTTTCAAGAGGAGGAGCGGTTGCGGTTCTGTTGAAAACCGAACTGATGGTTTCCTTCAGGCTGTAAATGTTACTGCACAGCTGGATTACGGACAATGTTTCATTACCGATACACATAAGATTGCGGTGTCTCCAAATCCACCATAAACCAGACAGGAAAAGGATTGACCGAGATGATGTTGCACCCTCTTTTAACCAAACCTGCACCGAATTGGATGAGAAGAAGTGTTGGGAGGAGAAGCCGATGTTTTTCCATATTTCCATAGAGTAGCTACAGTCCCGCAAGCAATGGAATAAGGATTCACCGTGGTCACCACAATATTCGTTGCATTTGATTATGTGCATAAATATGCTCAATAAATTTAAGTCTAATAAATGAATCACAATGCTTGGAATGATATTTAGCTTTAAACATGAGTTTCCATAATATTACAAGAGATATGCCCGGTCTATGAGTTTTGGAGTTGCTAATTAAACTCAGGAGAAAAAAATGGAGGTGATGGGAAATAATATTTTACTTGGAGCTTGTAGTCATGGAACAAACTATGTGAGCGGATCAAATAATCTTTTGAAGCTAAATCCAATAACAAAAACTCAGTGTAAGGCTAGATTGTATGCATGCATTTGGTTAGATGAAACAATTACCACTTTAAGAGTCGACCTCAAGCTTAATAATGATCTAAGCCCTACCAAAGTATTCTATTTTAGAAGTAGTAAGAATTTGATGTCTCATTCAAAAAGGAGATTAGAACTCAATATTCAAGTTGGGATAAATCTAAGCATAAATTTTAAATCTGTGGCTATTGAAGAAAATGGATATGAGAATCTGACACTTGCAGAAATGATTGTGGAAACTATTTTGTTAGAATTCAAAAATAAAATAGCCAATTATATCATGTAATCAACATCGTAAAGGATGTCCTCCTTCAAAAAGGAAGTGTTGAGCATGTGAGTCATAATTAATGTGTGCTGGAAGTTTGAAATCGTGACACAATTTTGAGTTCATAAGGAAACACTTATCATTCTTGAACGCCATCATTGTGTTTCCTTATGAATGCCCACATTGTTGTCATGTGTGCAGAGTCCAATGTAAGCCATGTAGAGCAATTATATATCACATAGTATTTATTTAATTCTTGGAAAACAAGGTAACAAGAAATTTCCAAGTTAACATGGTAAAACCAAAACTAGAAATATAAAGCAAGAAACAAAAATATGATCTGTCCAAACGCAGACACAATTCATATAATGCTAGAGACGATACAATTCTTCCTAGGATATAGGATATTGAGACACTAATTGTCTTCATCCCATTGATTAAAATATAAAAGAAAATTGCTAATTATTTTTATTCTTATGCTTGTATCAGGTACTAATGGTACTAGAGATATTTGTATCAGCTCATGGATTTACCCTCTTCCTTGAATGCTTCTAGAGATACATTTAAGTATTGAATCTGCTAGGTCTCTTGATCAATCTCTTGGGCCTTTGTTTTGGTGTATCACTAGAACTTGTATCCACCTTTATTGGACCATTTTTGCCTCTTGTATTAGGTCCCTCTTGATTTGCATCATGGGATCCTATTTGCTTTCGATCTTTTTTGTTTTTCCTTACATGGAGCTTCAACACTTTTGGCCTATCCTGCTGACCTAGGTCCATGGCATCACTTGCACATCCTTCAGATTCAATTTTAGAAATGGTATCTGAAGCAAGTTGATCCTTGATTCCATCCTCAGTGATGTGCATCCTTGTTGAACAAACCTTCTCAACCTATCAATATATCCAATGGCATGTAGTTGGGTGAGATATGGTATATAGTTTTGGAAAAGCCTTGAAAAATATTGTATAAAACATCTGCACAACTTGTTATCAAGATCAATATACAAGCCCTTACTACTTACATGTGATTCTGTCACTTCAAGCTTTGAGAATTGTTTCTCTGCCAGCTTTAAATCTTGCAAACTATTTGAGGAAGCTTCTCTACGAAGAACATATTATGCAAATATCCATCAATATTTTATGGAAAACATAAAATGGAAATAGGAAATAATTCAATCAAACCTATGCTATGATTTTGAGGCTTCTAATTATGAGGTCAATATTCATTACGGTAAATCAATATGAATTTAACATCAGAAAATGGGAAATGTGAATTATACCAACCTAGAAATCCATTCTGAGATTATTTCAGAATAAGGAAGCATATGGAAGTACTTGACAACTGGGGTGACCTTCCAACTGCTAGGACATCTTTTGACCAAAGGACCTTGAAAGCTATACAAAGATGAGATATCAAATTTTATAGAGAAACACACAAAAAGTTTGTTATAGAAAAGCCATATCAATTGTAACGAACCTTTCAATTAAATCTTCGATAGGAACTTTAGTAAACCCTTCAATGATCGACTGTGAGCATTTAATTATATAAAAGCGAGAAGCTGTCATCTCTTTGCTCTGGGAATACACAGTGTAACTTCCCAAAAGCATCATATCAATACTATTGACACCTATTCATAAGGGAAATATGAAATCATTATATAAGAATCATGTTCAACTATTATGAGTCAAATAATGCATGTTAAAACAATTTAATATACAAAAAATAGAGAAAAAACAAAGCATGTCCTGATATGAACCTCAAGATGTATAGAAAACATAAGAAAAGTGTACACCATGAGTCATGCTGGCATTTGATTCCAATTTTGAATAAATTAAAACTATTGAATCTTTATGTAAACGAATGATAATTACCTGCAACTTCCTTAACAGCAGAATATCCAACTTGCAATAGTTGATCTTCATTTAATATGACTTTCGAACGCGTCATAATTACACTTCTTCTTTTGTATGGAGATTTGATCTCACTTGTAACTTCAGAAATTTGATCTGAAGTAACAACATCTTTTTCAATCAATGACCATACTCCATCAGTGAAGGAATTAAAACGCAAGAAGCAGTTTTCCTTCTTACTATCGACCAAAAGGACCGCAACTTTTGAAATGGGCCAACCCTCTATATTAGGATCATTTTTCGATGCATCTAAATATAAGCATATATCATAGGAACTCATGATCGCTTTTTCTGTTAATGAAAGTTGCTGATCAACGTCAATGAGGTCAGCATAATCAGGCTGCAACGTTAATTTCATATATGCTGACATTGCTGGTCTCAGATCCACAATGATCTTGCAAAATTCCCTATATGGCAAAAATGCTAGCTCTTGATTCAGTTTTCTGTGGTAGTAGTTGTTCAATAACGCGACTGAATGCACCTACACCATAATCATATAATTAAATACCTGTGGTTCTTCAACTTTTTAATCAAATAGGAACTTCAATTAGATGTTAATTAATCTTTGGATTGCCATATGTAGATGTTAAGATCAGGAACTTCAATTAGATATTAAAATCAAATAAGAACTTCAATTTGATGTTAACTAATCTTTCAGTTTTAAAATCAAATGAGAACTTTTTTTAAAGTATTGGCAAAGGAGAAATTTTTATTGATCAAAATGACACTATTGATCAATTCATAACCGTCTTCGAGGGGATTTTGAACTCTTTACCTGGAGGTAACAAGGCTAAGCTCATACAACTGAGCAATCACCTCAAGTTTAAATCGACTTCTATTAAATGTTAATTAATGAAATTTAAAATAATTTTGTTTAAAAAGGCGTAACAAAAATCATGTCCAAATAGTCACCAAGAGTTCTTAGTTAATCTTTGGATTGCCATAAAAACAGTTTTAAGGTGAATGAAAAAAACAAACCTGTTTTGCAACTTTTTCATGTTGTGATAGTGGAAGATCAGCATTGGTAGAATGATCTTCTTGCAGCAATGGGTCTACCAAGTATTCAAGGAAAGCTTTGATTGCATCAACAGTTGGACACACTTCAGATACATCCATGTTTGAACCTGATTTTCAAAAATCCAATAATTGTCTATAGTTTTAGTTGGCACATATAAGAAGAAGAAAAAATGGTCTTGGGAAATAGTACATGCATGTTCTATAATCCCAAAAAACCAAGCATATTGTTTTTTTTGTTGAGTAAAACCAAGCAAAATGTAACAATAAGTTTACGTTTTGATTTAAATTTTTGGAGTTTTCCTTTGGGAATTCGGAGTTGGAAAATGTTACAATGAGTCAAAAAATGCCAGCTATAGGTGAACCAAAAATGAAAATGGTGAGAGGAAAGTAATCTCACTCTTTGTTCTTGTTGGTGATGTGCTCAATCACTGAAACTGAA